>Ga0315270_10000075_pt1 | contig 51396 bp, 46 predicted proteins | sample C1_bottom_MG_FD_204932 | JGI IMG/M metagenome (GOLD analysis project Ga0315270, IMG submission 204932) | Sediment microbial communities from Yellowstone Lake, YNP, Wyoming, USA - C1_bottom | ecosystem: Environmental > Aquatic > Freshwater > Lake > Sediment | place: USA: Wyoming | collected... | reverse complement strand
TGTTACGTCGCGTCCGTAGGTAAGGTTATAGGTGGTGGAATTGGTGCCGATCGTGTCCTCGGAGTGCACATGCAAATCACAGTAGTAAATGCGCGGCGACATCAGATTTTTATCGACGGTCACGTAAAACGTTGCAGGTTTAACGGTAGGGTGTGCTGGCAAGTGAGCCGTAATGGCGAGCTCACCCGCTTGCTGCGTAGGCAAATCTTCCAGCAGCAGCACCGACCAATTTTTATCCGCCAGCTTTGCGGTTTTCTCGTAAACGGGTTTGCCATCCAAAGTTGCAGTGACCACGACAGTATCGGGCCGGTCGCGACAAGTGTTGCCCCATTCGTCTTCGGTGCGCAAGCGCAAAGGAAATTTTTCACCGCTGCGCACGATGCGCGAGCCGGCCCACTGCAATTGCGCTGGCGCGCCTGGCACAATCTGAATCACCAGATCATCGCCCACCGAGGCGAAGCGCGAGGTACCGAGCGGATCGACATAGCAACGGATTTTGAAATTTTCTTCAACGAAGGTCTGCACCCGCGTTCCCGCGCCGCCAAAGCGCCGGTCGCCGAGACGGATGACGATGTGATCGCCCGCCTTGAGATAACCATCGAAGGTATCGACGATCACTGCCTTCTGGAACGGGCGCTCATGGCCCTTCTGGTCGAAGCGGACGCTGAGCTTCTGTACGGTTGCCGGACTCTGGCCCGGCAGCGTCGGGCTGGCATGGTACTCAGCGGAAATAAAATTTGCGCCAGAGGGTTCGGTGTTCTGGAACAAGGCCCAATCGGAATAGAAACGAAAGGTCGCCTTGAACCAGGAACCGTCGGCCATGCCGGAAGCGCCGAGCGTATAGTCAATCACGATTTCCTGCCAGGAACCGGCGACGATGGTCTCGACATTGCAACTAACGGATCCCAAGAACGGCATATCCTTGGTGATGGCATACAAGCCCGGCGGCGCGGTGTAATCGCCGAGCGTGTTCTTCAATTCTTCAGGGGTCATTTTTTTCATGCTGTATTTCCTTTAATAAAACGCTTAAACCGCAGAGGACGCGGAGGACGCAGAGGAAAAACTATTTATTGTTGTTTTTGAAATTCCTCTGTGTCCTCCGCGTCCCCCGCGGTGATTGCTTTTGACTAAATTACTTACTTAAACGGCCAGGGCGCTGCCGGATCCCACACCGGTATTCCCATGAAGGCATACCACGGCGCCATGATCAAGATGCCGTAGGCAATCGCGATCAACACCGACACCCAGCCCACCTTGGCGTAATCCGCCATGCTGAAGGTGCCACTGCTGTAGGCGATCACGGCGGCGGTAATTTGCGTCGGCAGTAGGTAGGCGAAGGTATCGGTGTCCGACACCAGCATGGTAAAGGCCACCGGATGCAAACCGAGCTTGGGTGCAAGGGCCAACAAGATCGGCGCCAACATCGTGATGGCAGCGACGTTGGACAACATACCCAGACGGATTACATGCGTACCCGCCATCAGAATTAACAAGATCATCCACCAAGGATGACCCATGGCAAAGGGATGAATGATGTCCGACAACCATTTCGCCAGACCGGTGTCGCCCATGGCCTGCGACATGGACAAAGCGCCTGCCAACAATAGGAAAGTGCCCCAGATGGTGCGGTCCTGTAGCTCCTTCCACTTGAAGCCGAATAGGCCGGGCGTGAACAACACCGCCATCCCCATCAAGGCCGAATTGTGCGACTTGATGCCGTGCCAGGACTCGGTCACCCACAGTAAGGCAATCCCACCGAACACCACCAGGATCAGCCATTCCACTTGGCTGGTCTTGGGCTGCTCTGCATACTGCGTCTGCACCGCTTCGTATCCGCCGTTCACGCCGACCCCTTTGGTCTTGAAGTAGCGCTGCATCCACCACTGCGTAATAACGAACATACCCAGATACGGCCACTGCAACTTGAACCAGTCGAAGTAGGACAGGTTCAGCGCCAGCTCGGTCTCAAACAGCCCCACCAGCACCAGGTTCGGCAGGTGCGCGGTCATGATGCACATACCGCTAATCATGGAGCCATACACCAGGGTCTGGATCACGATGGCTTTCTTTCCGGCGCGCTCCTTCGGTGTATCTCCGAACATATTGGTGATGCCGTTCACCACCGGCAGCAGCGTCGCAGCCCGCGCATTGGCGGCTGGGATAATCAGCGATAGCACCATATTCACGGCAAACATCGCCCAGATCACACCATTGACTGTCTTCACTTTCAGCCTGTTCAACATCGCCAGGGCGATGCGCCGATCCAGTCCAGCCGCCTGCATCACGGCGGCAAAAATGAACGCCGCCAGGCACAGGAATACCACGGGCGTGGTAAAGCCACTGGCCGCCTTGGGAAATTTTTCAATCGCCCCGCTCATCACCAGTAGCATGGGAATCAATAGGCCGGAAATCCCAACCGGTATCGCTTCGGTGATCCACATAATGCAGGCCCACACCATGACTGCGAGCGTGGCCTTGCCCGCCAAGGACAACCCTTCCGGTAACGGCAACACCCACAGGATCAAGAAAAACGCGGCCCACGCTGCGATAAAGCCCCAAAAAGTCTTTCTCGGCGTACGCCCGGATTCGACAATATTGCTCACCCAATTGGCGAAAAAACTGCCTGCATGTCCTTGACTGGACGTTTGTATCGGTTTGCTCATCTTGGCCCCTTACTTAAAGATTGGAAGCGGTCAACGCGACCAGCAGCACGCCGATGACCTTATTTCCATCTTTAACAGGAGCAGAGATTTGCACCGATTCGATATTGGTGCTGGGATCGGGCTTGGTTTCGCCCTGCTGCCACACCTTACCGTCGTTGAACGAGGCATCGAAATTTGGCTTGCCTTTGGCGATATAAATGGCGGGCATATCGGTGAAAGCGACGCGATGACTCTTATCGCCGCTCAGGACGATCTTGTTGATGCCCTTGGCGTCGGCGTTCTGCCATTTGAGCATCAATTGCCCCACCGGACTGCTGATGAAGGCCGTGACGATTGGGTCAGTCTCTTTGAGTTCGCGCCACTTGGCATTGCCCATCATCGGGAGCGGCCCCTTGGCATTGGCATCTTTCACCGCCTTGACGACCGCCGGATCGGCAGCCCAGGCCGCAGCCTGTTTTTTATAGGCGTCGATCTTGGGTTGCATTTTCGGCGTTACATCGCCGGCCCAGACATTCCCCATGAACAGTACTGCCGATAAAAACGGAATTAAAGCGCTGCGTATCATCATAATCTTCTCCTTATGCAATGCTTTTCGAGTGATGGCATCGGTCTTGTTTTTCTCTGAGTTGCGATGGCCGTTTTAGCTTGGTGTTACCTGGATTTTTCGGGTGCTTTACACCCCTTACCCGCAAGGCTAGTATTCGCGAACGCCATCGGTCTGTATGTCGGCCTGCTGACACAATAAGATAATTAGCATATAAGCGCACGCATGAGGGAACAGCGAATGGATAAGCTACACAAGTCGCGCACAAAATCCGGTGCGACAACGAAGTCTCAACTCGATATTTTGGCGCGCATGCCGCCCCTGGATGCCGACTATCTGCGCAACATTGCGCAACTACAGCGCTTCGCAAAACACGCATTGATTTTCCATGCCGGCGCCCCCGGCAAGAACGTCTATTTTCTTCGTAGCGGCCGCATCAAGATTTATCAGCCCTCCCCCTGCGGCAAGGAAATTATCCTTTGGTTTTGTTTTCCCGGCGACATGTTCGGTCTAGCAGAAGTCACACAAGGCGAGGATCGGGTGATTGGCGCAGTCGCCTGTGAAGACTCTGAAGTTTTAAGCATCACCCAAACCCAATTCACAGATTTTCTATTGGCCCATCCAGCCTCTAGCTTATTGATCATGCAAGTCCTCTCCTGCCGCTTACGTGCCCTGGGCGAATTTGTCGTCAATCTCGTCAATGACGATGTCCAAACGCGCATCACCAAGCTGATCTTGCGCCTGGGCGCACGCCATGGTGTACGCGTGGAGCAGGACATCCATCTCGACATTAACCTCACCCACCAAGAAATTGCCGACATGGTGGGTACAACGCGCCAGACCGTGACCACCGTACTCAGCGATTTGCAGCGGCGCGGCCTGTTGCGCCTAGAAAATCGTCGTATTCGGATCGAGAGCCAGGAACTGCTGGGTGAAATAGCCCATCCCGCCTGACCGGCGATATCGCAATAGAATAAATTCGTCCAATGTCCTGGGTTCTAAAAATTTCTTCGCCGGCATTGCGGACCTATATAGGATGAAGCCCATGACACGAGATACTGCGGGCCTCACCCCCGTTAATTTGACCCAGGCGATAAACCGCTTCGCGAAACACCTTCGGCTGGATGTCAATACACATCCTAGCTAACATACCTACCTTTGGCAGGAGGTCGTATAGCGTTAGAATAGTCATCTAACTGGAGCATACGTATGCGTATATCAATTATCGCCGCCATGGCCGCTAATCGCGCCATTGGCCTTGAAAACCGGCTGCCTTGGCATCTGCCGGAGGATTTAAAGCGTTTCAAGGCGCTGACCATGCATCACCATATTGTGATGGGGCGCAAGACCTATGACTCTATCGGCAAGCCATTGCCGGGACGCGATACGGTGATCGTCACGCGCAATGTGGACTATGCCGTCCCGGGCTGTATTGCGGTGAATTCGATTGATGCCGCGCTCACCGTCAGTTACGGCGATGAAGAAATGTTCTTCGTGGGTGGTGCAGATCTTTATCGGCAGGCCTTGAGCATTGCAAATCGCATCTACCTTACGGAAATTCAACGCGTATTCGATGGTGACGCCTTCTTTCCGGAACACGACTTGAGCCAGTGGAACGAAACCTCACGCGAACGGCATCACACCGATGGTGACAACGGTTTTGAATACCATTACGTGGTCTATGATCGAAAACCCTAAAACAATATTCTAGGAGTACATCATGCGTCGTTTTTACTTTGCGGTTTTTCTCACACTAGCGCTGCTGTCTCCCACGACCTTTGCCGCCGGGAAAACCGAGCTCACTTGGTACGGCCATGCCGCATTCAAACTCAAGACACCCAATGGGAAAATCTTGCTGATCGATCCGTGGATCACCAATCCCGCCAATAAAAACGGCAAGGATGATCTGGCTAAGATCGACAAAGCGGATCTGATTTTGATTACCCACGGCCATACGGATCATGTCGGTAACAGCGTCGACATTGCGAAAAAAACCGGGGCGCGCCTGGTGTCTACCTTCGACCTTGGTAAAGGCTTAGTGACCTACGCTGGATTTCCCAAGGAACAACTCGGATTCGACACTCAGGGTAATTTTGGTGGCGAACTGAATCTACTCGACAATGAAGTCAAGATCACCTTTATTCCTGCTGTGCATAGCTCATCGGTTACTACCGAAGATGGCAAGGAGCTGCACGAGGGTGGCCATCCTGGCGGTTTTCTTATCAGCGTAAAGAACGGCCCGACGATTTATCACACCGGCGATACCGATGTGTTTGCCGACATGGCGCTGATTGCCAAGTACGGCAAAGTGGATCTAATGCTGGCCTGTATCGGTGGGCATTTCACCATGGGGCCGGAACGTGCCGCCCACGCAGTAAACTTGGTAAAACCCATCAGCGTTGTACCAATGCACTTTGGTACCTTCCCCGTATTGAGCGGAACACCCGAAGCCTTCGGCGCTGCGCTCCGCAAACAAGGTGCGCGCTCCAAGCTGCAAGTCATGACGCCAGGGCAAACGCTCAAGCTTTAAACCTTGATGCAGCCTAAATCACTAATACCGATGCAAGCTACTAGTGGTTCGGCTGCGCCTGTGTATCGCATAGCAGTTGGTCAATTTCCAGTTCTGCCTCGATCCAGTCTTGCTCCGAATTACCCCCAATGAAACCACGGCGCTCGGCGCGATAATAGGCCGCATCGCAAATCATTTGGTTGCGCTGTTCCGGGGTAACGCCTCCGATGATGCTGGCGGCTTTCTTGGATTTTTTGGGCGTCACAATTTCACCATTACCCTTGGCTTTGGTTGAAACAGCCCGTGGAGTGGATTTCTTGACCGTGGGCTTGCTGGGGTCCTTGCTGCTTGCGCTTTTGGCAGCCGCCGGCTTTTTGGCGGCAGTGGGCTTGGCCGCAGCAGGCTTTTTCGCCGCAGAGACAGTTTTTGGTAGCGCAGCAGATTTTTTTGCAACAACAGTTTTCGTGGTGGTTTGAGCCATGATGATTTCTCCCGTTAACAACAATGCACCGAGCGAATATAACACGCAACGTATGACGAAAGCATTACAGGTTTACTGCAATCTATCGCTTCATTGTAGTACTCAGCAAGGGCTATACCAGGAAGAAATTTAACTCCGCGACCAACGCGAAAAACATAAGCAATTGATTTTAAGAACAAAGAAAATTAGCCCCGGAAAAACACTCGCACTATTTGAGTGCAATCCAATTCACAACAGTCTGTCTTGGTGCTGGACCTAAGCCGTGCCGCCGACGGTCAGACCATCGATCCTGAGCGTTGGCTGCCCTACGCCAACTGGGACGCTTTGACCTTCCTTGCCGCAAGTACCAACACCAGGGTCGAGCGCCATGTCATTACCGATCATGGAGACGCGCGTCAGCACATCCGGTCCATTACCAATCAGAGTCGCGCCCTTGACTGGGTAGGTGATCTTACCGTCTTCAATCATGTAGGCTTCCGCCGCCGAGAACACAAATTTTCCACTCGTGATATCTACCTGCCCACCACCGAAATTTGCTGCATACAAACCGTGCTTTACGGATTTGATAATTTCTTCCGGCGTCTTGTCACCATTGAGCATATACGTGTTCGTCATGCGCGGCATCGGGATATGTGCGAATGATTCACGGCGCGCATTGCCCGTAATGCCCACACCCATCAGACGTGCGTTCAAGGTGTCCTGCATATAACCCTTGAGGATACCGTTCTCGATCAGCACGGTGCATTGCGTCGGATTACCCTCATCGTCCACATTCAAGGAGCCACGACGGCGCGCCAAGGTGCCATCATCCACCACGGTCACGCCCTGCGCTGCGACACGCTCACCGACACGACCGGCAAAAGCAGAGCTGCCCTTGCGATTGAAATCGCCCTCTAGCCCATGGCCGATGGCCTCGTGTAATAAAATGCCTGGCCAACCAGCGCCGAGCACCACGGTCATGGTGCCGGCCGGCGCTGGCTGCGCATCTAGATTAACCAATGCTTGATGTACTGCTTGCTGGGCGTATTGCGTTAGCATCGCTTCGTCAAAATACGCATAGTCGAAGCGTCCACCACCACCCGCAGAGCCTTGCTCGCGCCGGCCATTAGCTTCTACGATGACCTGCAAGGACAGCCGTACTAGTGGACGGACATCAGCCGCCACCAGGCCATCGGAGCGCGCCACAAGCACCACTTCATATTCAGCCGCCAGTCCCGCCATAACTTGGGTAATGCGTGGATCCAAGCTACGTGCAATACGTTCTAGTTTTTCCAACAGGGCAACCTTGTGGGCATCCGGCAAGCTCGCCAAAGGATCGTGTGGCAGATACAAGGCAGGACGACTAAGCTGCAATCGACCATGCTTGTCATGCGTCAAGCTCGGCACTTCCACCCGCGCCTGCGCGCCAGCTTGGGCAATAGCACGCGTCGCCGCCGCAGCTTGTTGCAAAGCGGGCAGCGTAATATCGTCGGTGTAGGCAAAGGCGGTTTTCTCACCGGCGACGGCTCGTACGCCCACGCCCTGCTCAATACTGAAACTGCCTGATTTCACCTGACCTTCTTCTAGGCTCCAACTCTCGGCGCGGCTGTATTGAAAATACAGATCAGCGAAATCCACTTGATGCGTCATGATTTGACCCAGTACCTGTTGCAGGCTGGATTGATCCAGCCCATACGGCGCGAGCAGGTTATCGCGCGCCGTGGCTAAAAGGGTTTCACCTTGAATTGCTGTCTCAGTCATGTTGAACCTTATTTACCTTAGCACTTATGCAAAGTGCGATGTTTGAGTGCCGGCAAGCTATTACGCAAGCTGGCTTGATATGCCGGATTGACGCCGGCAATCACTACGCCGGAACCGCGCGGTAGGCGATCCAAGATCACGCCCCAAGGATCGACGATCATGCTGTTACCGTGTGTCTCGCGCCCGGAGAGATGATAGCCGCCCTGCGCCGGGGCAATCACATAGGCCAAATTTTCGATAGCTCGGGCGCGGATCAGGGTCTCCCAATGCGCCTTGCCAGTGGTGTCGGTGAAGGCCGAGGGCAGCACGATGATATCGACATTGCCCATGGCGCGAAATAATTCCGGAAAACGTAAATCATAACAAATCGACAAACCCAGCTTACCGAACGGTGTATCGACAGTCACAATTTCTTTGCCCGGCTCGATGGTGGCATCTTCATGATAGTGTTCGTTGCCAAGATCGAGATTAAATAAGTGAATTTTGTCATAGCGCGCTACCACCTTGCCCTTATCGTCATAGACTAAGCAGCTATTACGCACCTTGTTCGGCACGCTGGATTCAAGTGGAACCGAGCCACCCACCAGCCATATTTTGTGATTTTTTGCTTGCTTCGCTAGAAAACGTTGTATCGGGCCTTGCCCCTCGGCTTCGCATACCGCGACCTTATCGGTTTCCTTCATCCCCATCACCGGGAAAAATTCTGGCAAGGCCACTAGCTTGGCACCTTGTTCCACCGCCATTTCGATCAAACGTTCGGCCTCATCTAGATTGGCGGCAACATTCGGGCCTGAAGCCATTTGAATCGCAGCAACCTTGAACACACCAGGTTGCGGCTTAGTTTTGGCAAAGCTGGTGCGGGTTTTTTTCTTGGCAAAGCTGGCGGTTTTAGTGCTCATCTAATATCCATGATTTCAAGTTTAATTGTGTCCAGCGGATTATCGTCCGTCAATTCTATACGATCGGCCTCGACGCCCATGGCGATCAGCCAACCGCGTAATTCCTCAGCCTGCGCAATCGAATCGTCGCGTTTCTGGTGGTGCATTTGAATCCGCGCACGCTCTGACTGTAAATAAGCCGTGAGCACTTGTTGTAATTGTGGCTCCGCACGCACCGCTTGGCCGCTACGTGGCGCAAGCCAAAACTCCAACGGCAGCGTAAAAGTTTGAGCCATGCCCGGTGCTATCAAAAATAAGGCCAGCATTATTCCCACGCTTAACTTCACGACGCACCCTCCTTGGATTTTGCATCCGTCTTGACCGCTAACGGATTTTCCCAGGTGCCGGTCACGGAATAATCATATGCGGCAATTTGGCCCAGCGGATCCTTGAGCAACTTTTGCAGCACGAAGGTACCTATGCCAGCCACCGGCCCACCCAGAAACGCTAATAATGAAACACTATCGCCCACTACGGGCACAACCTTTACCCGCAAATTTTGTGTCTCGCGGCTCAAATCGGTAGTGCCCGTCATGGTGACCACAGCGGCGGGACCCTGCATCACGAAATCGTTAGTGCTGACCACGCCCTGATTCACTTTCATCACACCCAATATGTTATCAAATGCAAAGCCGTCGCTGAATATGTCGCGGAAATCCAAGGTCAAGCGCCGTGGCAGGGATTGCAAGCTCAACAAGCCCAGTAGCTTACCGACACCCGGATCAATTTTCATGAATTGGCCGCGATGCGATTCGAGCTTCATGTCGCCACTGAGCGTCGCCAGATTAAAATCCTGCGGACTGCCACGCCAATTAAGATTGCCGTTGAATTTGGCAGTGCCGCCACGAATGCGCTCTGGATAACCCATGCGCGCCAGGAGTTTCCCTACATCATTCACATCCAGATCGAGGGAAAGCTTGGACTGCGGCTGTACCAGCCAGCTTTGCCACACGCCCTCCGCAGTCAAGGTCGCGTCCGGGTTACTGATACGCAAGCGTTCGATCCGCCAATCGTCACCCTGCTTGTTCGCCAGCAACTCAACTTTGCCCAAGTTGGCCTGCTTCAGCTGCATATCGTCGATCACAATATCCAAGGCAGGGAGCGCTAGGTCGTGCCCACCTGCCGGCTGCACGCCGCGCGGCGGCGCAGCTTCCGGGTAGGTCAATTTTTTTAAGCGCGCCACTAGGCGGCCGCCTTCTCGCTCGCGCCAGTTCATCTCGCCTTGCAATTCGTCGCTGCCCACCGTGGCCTGCCATGTATCTTGTTTATTCACGGCGCTCAATTTGAAATTATTGAAACGGCGCCCCAAGAAATCCATGGCCTTAACCTGCATATGAATGCCGGACAATGGTAGCAATGGTGGCTCGTCCTCGCTGGCGAACAACAGGCTACGCCAAAGATCCACATCCAGTTTTTCCAATTCACCTTCGACCCACACCCCGGCCTGAGTCGGCGTTGCAACAGCGCCGCCAAAACTGATCTTGCCCTTAGTGATCAAAGGTTCCGCGCTGGCCGTATCACGTAACACTTGTGCCGACAATTGCTTGCCCAAATCGAAACTCCAGGCATCATGCCCGGCGTCGATGAAGCGCCGCTCAAATTTTAGCGGCATGCTGTCGGATGCCGCCTTGCTAAAGGGGTAAGGCAGTTCCGATCCCAAGCCTACAAGATTGGACACCAGTACCAGATTGACCGCTTTCTTGCGCACTGCAACTGAGGCTGACCAAGCGGTATTGCCTTTTAAGCGTTGCGCAAATGGGCCAGGGAAACCCTTTTGAAACCCATCTGCACTTACGCGGCCGGCGATGCTCATTCTAACAACGCCATCCGGGGTGGTGCGCGAGCTGATACTCACTGGGCCGCCCAACATCTGCGCCGAAATTTTCGGGATGACAATGCCACGCTCAGAAAATTCAAGCTTACCGCTGGCCTGATCGAGCGTGGGCGCGTTGATGGTGAGCCCAATCTTGTTGGCTTGGAATTGGTAATTCCCGGTGACGCGCGCATCCTGCAAGTGTTCAATTGGCAGACGTAGCGACAATGCTAGCTTGCCGCTGCCTTCGGCGCGCATTTGCGTGGTGAAGCTGTCCAGGGCTTGCCCCACCGGACTTTCATTGATAAAGCGCAATTGATCTGTGGTCGGGCCTTGCGTTTCGCCATCAATTTCTAGCAGCGGATCATGATGTGCCAAGTCCGCAATGGCGATCTTGGCGCGCACAATGCGCGTATTAAAAATCGTACCTTGGGCATTTCCGATGTCCATGTGTGCGCCATGAAAATCGAGATAGGCCTGAATGCTCTCGATGCGCGGCCAACCTGGCACATACTGCAAAACACCTTCTCGCACCTTGGCCGTTACCTGAAACACGCCATCGCGGTCGCCTTCAAAGGGAAAACGATCCAGGCGCCCCTTCAGCTTGATCCGTACATCATCCGACTTGCCTTGCACCAAGGCGTTCTTCAGCCATTCATAGGTTTTCTCACCAGCCGCACGTGGCATGTATTGATATGCCGCCTTTGCCTCTGCACGCGTCAAACGACCTTCGATATTGGCTACGCCCAGGCCGTTGTCCAAAGTTTCATAGCTGCCTGTAACGCTGCCTTGCATATCTGCGTTGGCAAAATTCACCTGATCGAGATTCAACAACATCCGCCGATTCTTGATACGCCAATTCGCTGCAAAATCCATCGTGTCGAATTGCAAAGCTTGGCGAAAAACCAAGGGCATATCCAATTGCGCATGCTTGCCTGTGAGCTTGAGTGTGCCGCCCTTGGCATCGGCCTGCAACGTACCGCTGACATTCGCAAAGCCCGGCAATTTCCCCAGGGCTTGAATACCCAGATTGCTGAACTCCCCTTGCACATCGTATTCCTGCGGCGCCTCGACCGGTCCGCGCCATTTCAATGCCACACGCTTAAATGCCCCTTGCGGCGAAGCTTCTTTTAGCCGCAAACGCTGTGCATCTCCCAAGGGCAAGTACTCGGACAAGGCTAACAAGGGAGCGATGTCGATATTCTCGGCATGGAACTCACCTTGCTCCGGTCGATTTACGTCCGCCGTTTCATAGCTTCCAATCAAGTTTTTTGTGCTGAAGCGTCGCCCTGAACCCGCATCGAGTGCCATCGTCTTGGATTCAAAGGCGAAGCCCTGCGGCAATTCGCGCCAGGCCAGATGGCCCGACAGATTCACCAGATCAAGTTCAGGCAATTTCAAACCCAAACGGGTACGCACCTTTTCCAACTGCACCAATGCCGATACGGCAACCGGTCGCCCCTGCTTTATCTCTGTCCATAGCCGCATAGCGCCATAACCTTGGCTGATGCGATAAGGTAATTCGAGCCAGGGACGCCACGCAGCGATATCCGTCTTGCCCAAATCGGCGTACAGCGTGCCCGACCATCCAGACAAATCTTCAAACGATTTACCATGTAAATCGCCGCGTAAATCGAAGGTAGATGCCAGGGCCTTAGGGGCGATCGCAACAAATCCAAAATGATGCCGTTTGCCGCTATTGGTCAAGCGCAACCCTACGTCGGTTAGCAAGAGGGCTGGGGCCGCACGTAATTGATCGCGCCACTCAAACATAGCGTGGTTAAATTGGATGGACTCTTGCCTTAGCAACCAGTCCCCAGCGCCATGCGGCCCCAGCGGATCATTGATCGCGCTGGTGAAACCATTTACATAGATCAAGCCATTTTTTTCTCGTTTAAGCTCAAAGCGCGGGCGCGTGATCTCCAACCGATGCAAGCGCAATTCGGCGACAAGCAACGTGTACCAAGATAAGGTTGCATCAATGCGCTCAAAATTAATGCTCGGTATGCCGGCCGCATCGTGCACCGCCACTTGCGATAGTTTTAAATGCGGACGCAAGCCGAGCCAACTAGACTCGATTTTGGAAATCGCGACCTTCTGACCCAGTACCTGGGAAATTTTAGCCTCAATCTTCGGTCGGTATTGGTCGATGTCAGGCAATATCCACCAACGTAGAGCGACCACTACCGAGGCAAAAAATAGCACCCACGCCATAACGGCGTAAAACAGGATGCGGCGTAGCAGGGGTAACCAGGAGGTCAAAGGAGCGGTACCAAGAAATCCAACAGAAATAGATGAAACTCGAATTATGCCAGGATTATAGGCCTGCGCGCGAATCGCACGACTGCGTAACTGGCGTAACTGTACCTAGCTTCCAGATTAACTTAATTTTACCTGGAACAAACTAGACAGTTTCGGTGTTTACATTAACATGGGACGATTCTAAGCAAATGCAATACCATATTCCTTAAGAAAAATAACCCAGGATAACAAAAGCATGAACCCCATTATCGAACATGTAACGCGCTTGCGCCGCTATGCAACAGCGCTGACAAGGGATCAGGAGCGTGCTGAAGACCTGTTGCAAGACACATTGGAGCGCGCCTACCGTAAGTGGCACTTGTGGACGCCTGGGGGCAATTTACGCGCATGGCTGTTTAGCATCATGCATAACGTTTACATGAATCAATTGGCGCGCGAGTCCAAACGCCCAGCCTTATTGTCGCTAGATGAAGCCATGCACGAATCCAGTGCAGAACAAAGCGAAACGCAACATGCGACGCGCGATCTCCTGAGTGCCCTGGCAAAACTTCCGGATGAACAACGTGAAGTGGTGTTATTGGTTTGCCTCGAAGACTTGAAATACGAAGAAGTGGCATATGTTTTGCACATTCCGATTGGCACCGTTCGTTCGCGCTTGGCACGCGGCAGAGAAAGACTGCGCCGCCTGATGGCTGGCCTACCCAGCGAGGACAATGTAACCGCACTTAAGGTAGTCAAATGAGCAGAAAAAATCATCCAATTAATAACGAAGACTTAGTCGCATTTGCCGATGGCCAGTTAGATGCGGCTCGCGAGCGCCTAGTTGCAGAGTACTTACAAGATAACCCGGATGCAGTACATCAGGTCGAAGCTTACCGTCAGCAAAGCTCGGAATTGCATCGGCTATTCGATGCTTCCCTGTCCGAACCCATTCCGCAGCATTTGCTGCCGCCTGAACATCCCTCGTTTGGGTGGCGCAACAAGCTCGTGCTCAAGCCGCGCTGGAGCATAGCCGCAGCCCTGGCCTGGGTTACTCTAGGCGTCACCATGGGCTGGGGGCTTAGAGCAAACCAAGCGAATACCACGGAACAATTAAACCTTGCGCGACAATCACCGTTGTTAATGCGTCAAGCCAGTATCGCTCATGCGGTGTATGCACCGGAAGTGATGCACCCAGTCGAAGTGACCGCCAAGGATGAGGCGCATTTGGCCAAATGGCTGTCGAAACGCCTGGATAAGAATTTAATCATTCCATCTTTTGCCGAGCAAGGATTTGCCTTGGTTGGCGGACGCCTCTTGCCCGCCGAACCAGGCAATGCGGCTGCGCAATTCATGTATGAGAACAAGAATATGCAGCGCTTTACGTTATATGTACGGGCGATGGAAAAAAAGGAAGCTGATACTTCATTCCGCTATGGCGAAAACAAGGGTGTCAGCGTGTTCTACTGGGTTGACCGCGATTGGGGTTATGCGCTTTCGGGTCGCCTGGACCGCGATACGCTGCTCAAGCTATCGGATGCGGCGTACCGGCAATTCAATCTGTAACGCTAGGCCGATAAAACAACGTAGGGGTCAGGCTTACCCGACCCCTACTACAGCCTTTAACTACCGGAACGGCTTTCGCGCTTGCGATCCATCTCTTTCAGGAAACGCTTGCGCACACGGACAAAGTGCGGAGTTACTTCAACCAACTCATCGTCCTCGATAAACTCCAAGGCACGCTCCAAGTTCATTTCAATCGGCGGAACCAGCGAGACCGCTTCATCCGTGCCGGAGGCGCGCACGTTGGTGAGTTGCTTGCCTTTCAAGGGATTGACCACGAGATCGTTATCACGGGTGTGAATACCGATGATCATGCCTTCATATAATTCATCCCCAGGCTTCACAATCATGCGACCACGATCTTGCAAGTTGAATAAGGCGTAGGCGACGGTCTTGCCCATACCGTTGGAAATCAATACGCCGTTCGCACGACCCTTGAGTTCGCCCGGTTTGATCGGGCCGTAATGATCGAATACGTGGTACAGCAAGCCGCTGCCCGAAGTCGCGGTGAGAAACTCGGTCTGAAAGCCGATCAAACCGCGCGCAGGGATCATATATTCCAAACGCACCCGGCCTTTACCGTCCGGTTCCATATTCAATAGATCGCCACGGCGCATGCCGAGCTTTTCCATCACCGTGCCTTGATTCACGCTCTCCACATCCACGGTGAGCATTTCATAAGGTTCCTGCTTCTCGCCGTTTACTTCCTTGATGATCACTTGCGGACGCGAAACGCCCATCTCAAAACCTTCGCGGCGCATGTTTTCGATCAGAATCGACAAATGCAATTCGCCACGACCAGAGACGCGGAATTTGTCCGGGCTATCGGTGTCTTCGACGCGCAAGGCTACGTTACTGAGCAACTCGCGATCCAAGCGCTCGCGGATCTGGCGGCTGGTGACGAACTTGCCATCGCGACCGGCGAACGGTGAATTATTCACCTCGAATGACATGGTCACGGTCGGCTCATCCACCGATAAAGGCGGCAAGGCTTCCGGTGTCGCTGGATCACAGAAGGTATCCGAAATGTGCGGTGCCTCAATGCCGGTAATGGCCACAATATCGCCAGCATTAGCTTCCGCCACTTCGATACGATCTAGACCGTGGAAACCCAGCACTTGCAAGATCTTACCGTTGCGCTGCTTACCTTCATTCTCCACCACGACCACTTGCTGACCGGGTTTAACGCGACCGCGCTTGATGCGGCCAACGGCGATGGTGCCAACATAGCTGGAGTAAGCCAAGCTCGATACCTGCATTTGGAACGGGCCTTCAGGATCAACATCCGGCGCCGGCACATACTTGAGAATGGTGTCGAACAACGGCGTCATGTCGCCTTCGCGCACTTCTGAGTCGAGGCTGGCATAGCCATTTAATGCCGATGCGTAGACCACTGGGAAATCCAACTGCTCTTCGGTAGCACCCAACTTGTCAAACAAATCGAAGGTTTGATCCAAGACCCAGCTCGGACGTGCGCCGGGGCGATCGACTTTGTTAATCACTACGATCGGCTTCAAGCCTTGTGCGAACGCTTTACGCGTTACAAAGCGCGTTTGCGGCATCGGGCCATCCATGGCATCAACCAACAACAGCACGGAGTCCACCATGGACAGCACGCGCTCCACTTCGCCGCCGAAGTCGGCGTGACCCGGGGTGTCGATGATGTTGATGCGGTATTCGGTGTCGCCCTGTTTCCAGCGTAATGCGGTGTTCTTGGCGAGAATGGTAATACCGCGCTCGCGCTCCAGATCGTTGGAGTCCATCACGCGCGTGCCCATTTGCTGGTGGGCGGCAAAGGTGCCGGACTGTTGCAGGAGCTTGTCGACGAGCGTGGTCTTGCCGTGGTCGACGTGCGCGATAATAGCGATGTTACGGAGATTTTGAATCACGAGGATGCACCAAGGGTTACGGCTAAAAAAGCCGGCCATTATACTTGATGCAGCGCCCGATAGCTTGTTTTATGGCGGTTTAATTACGTAAAAACCACGCCAAACCATTAAAAAAAGGAATTTTTCTGGATTAAAGCTTGGGCACCGTATCTATAAACGGCTGCATTTCATTCAGACGATCTGCCAATTTGGCCAAATTCGGGTACATTTCGCGCCACTTAATCTCTGGGAAGCGAAAATCCAGATAGCTCAAGGCGCAGCCGGTGGCGATATCTGCCAAGTTCATTAAATCGCCGGTGCACCACTTCTTTTCACCCAAATCTTCCGACATGGCTCTTAAGCCGCCCATGACGGATTGTTCTTGGCGCGCGACCCATTCGGGGTGGCGATGTTCCGCTATCCGCAGCACGCGCTCGATATAAATCAACACGCCCGAATCGATAATGCCGTCAGCCAGGGCTTCCCAACGTTTAACGGCGATGCGCTGGCGATTTCCTTCGGGAATCAGGCGCGATACAGGCGTCACGGTATCCAAATATTCCACGATCACGCGCGAATCAAATAGCGTCGTATCATCGTCCAATACCAGTACCGGCACTTTGCCCAGCGGATTGTACTGCGGCACCTTGGTGTCATCATTCCACGGGCTATCCAAGACAAAATCCAGTTCGATGTGCTTTTCAATCGCGACAATACGCACCTTGCGCACATAAGGACTCGTTAAGCTGCCAATTAATTTCATGAGTTATCCATTTAAAATAAAGATGTTACAAAACGGGTGTCAGCGTAACAACATTGCCTGGCCGAATATAGTCCGTCATTTGATTGAAATTCAAATACCGATAAATATTGTCCGACAGCGGCGCAATTTTATCTTTCACTATAGCCAGATATTCATCCAAGGTAGGCATTCTGCCGAGCTTCGCGCACACCGCCGCCAATTCGGCTGAGCCAAGGTAGACACGCGCATTCTTACCCATGCGATTATCGAAATTGCGCGTGCTGGTCGAGAACACCGTGGCGGCATCCGCCACCCGTGCTTGATTCCCCATACACAGACTGCAACCGGGCAACTCGATACGCGCACCGGCACGGCCGAAAACGCCGTACACGCCTTCTTCACGCAGTTCATGTTCATCCATGCGCGTCGGCGGTGCGATCCACAAACGGGTCGGGATCAGGCCAGCATCTTCAAGCACCTTGCCCGCCGCGCGATAGTGGCCGATATTGGTCATGCAGCTACCGATAAACACTTCGTCGATCTTGTCGCCGACCACGGCAGACAAGGGTCTGATGTCATCCGGATCGTTGGGGCAAGCCACCAGCGGTTCCTTAATTTCGTTCAGGTCGATTTCCAATACGTAGGCGTATTCGGCATCGGCATCTGGCTGGAGTAATTCCGGCTTGGCAAGCCAGCCCTGCATTGCATCGATGCGGCGCTGCAATGTACGCGCATCCTGGTAACCTTTATCGATTAAGTGTTCCATCAATGCAATGTTGGAGCTCAAGTACTCGATGATCGGTTCCTTGTTCAGATGTACCGTGCAACCGTTTGCGGAACGCTCGGCAGAGGCATCCGCGAACTCAAACGCCTGTTCCACCTTCAAATCCGGCAAGCCTTCGATTTCCAAGATACGGCCATTGAATACATTTTTCTTGCCCTGCTTACCAACGGTCAGCTCGCCCTTCTGGATTGCCGCGTAGGGAATTGCATTCACCAGATCGCGCAACGTGATGCCAGGCTGCATCTTGCCTTTGAAGCGCACGAGAACCGACTCGGCCATATCCAGCGGCATCACACCCATGGCAGCGGCAAAGGCCACCAAACCGGATCCGGCGGGGAAGCTGATGCCAATCGGAAAGCGCGTGTGCGAGTCACCGCCGGTGCCAACGGTATCCGGCAATAGCATGCGGTTCAACCAGGAGTGGATCACGCCATCGCCGGGCTTGAGCGAAACACCGCCGCGCGAGGAAATAAAATCCGGCAAGCTGTGCTGCAATTTAATATCGACGGGCTTGGGATAGGCGGCTGTGTGGCAGAAACTCTGCATCACCAGATCGGCCGAGAAACCCAAACAAGCCAGCTCTTTCAACTCGTCGCGCGTCATTGCGCCAGTGGTGTCCTGCGAACCCACGGTGGTCATCCTCGGTTCGCAATAGGTGCCGGGGCGCACGCCTATTACACCGCACGCACGGCCCACCATCTTCTGCGCCAGCGTAAAGCCCTTGCCGGTATCTTTCGGCATAATGGGTTTGATGAATAGATCGGAATGCCCCAGGCCCAACACCTCGCGTGCCCGGCTAGTCAGGCCACGACCGATGATCAGCGGGATGCGGCCTCCCGCGCGCATCTCGTCCGGCATGGTCAGCGGTTCCAACTTGAAATTCGCGATCGTCGCACCGGCAGCATTTTTCACCTCGCCCTTGAAGGGATAGATGGTGATGACATCGCCCATTTCCATTTTGGAAACGTCACACTGGATCGGCAGCGCGCCAGAATCTTCAGCCGTGTTGAAAAAAATCGGCGCAATTTTATTGCCCAGCACGATACCGCCGGTGCGTTTATTAGGCAGATGCGGAATGTCGTTCCCCATAAACCACTGCACGGAATTGATGGCGGACTTGCGCGAAGAACCGGTGCCGACCACATCGCCGACATACGCCAACGGCAGGCCTTTTTCTTTTAGTTTGTCGATCGTGGCAAGACCATCCGGCATCTTATTTACCAGCATGGCTTTGGCGTGCAACGGAATGTCTGGGCGCGACCAGGCGTCTTGCGCCGGAGAAAGATCGTCCGTATTGGTCTCACCCGGCACCTTGAACACCACGCATTGAATCGACTCGGATAGCGCCGGCTTGTTGGTGAACCACGTTGCCTCGGCCCAAAGTTGCAGCAAGGTCTTGGCATGCGCATTGCCAGCCTTGAATTTTTCCACGACATCATGGAAGGCGTCGAAAATCAGCGCAGTGTGTGATAGCGCTTCTACCGCATCCGGCGCCAGAGTAGCGTCATCAAGCAAATCAATCAGCGTATGCACGTTATAGCCGCCGAGCATGGTGCCCAACACTTGCACAGCATGTTGGCGACACACTAATGGCGTTACGACTTTGGCTTTCGCCACGTCTGCCAGGAATGCGGCCTTCACGTAAGCCGCCTGATCCACGCCGGGTGGAATACGATTTTCAAGCAGGTCCAGCAAAAAATCGTCCTCGCCTTTGGGGGGACTCTTAATGAGCTCCACTAAGGCGGCGACTTGTTCCGCATTCAGGGGCAGCGGCGGCAAACCTTGCGACGCGCGCTCGGCAAGGTGGGAGCGATAGGATTCAAGCATGGGGAATCAATTCATACGACGAAAATAAGGAAATCGAATTATAGCATTCAGCAAGGAATCGCCTCCCTCTGACCATAGCAAAGAAATTTATGACTAAATGCGAAAATGTTTATGCACCAGAGCTGTGCAAAATTTTAGACACGTGCTGGCGCAATATAGGAATAACCCCCTCCTCGAACCAGGGGTTTTGTTTCAACCACAATTGATTACGCGGACTAGGATGCGGCAACGGTAAAAATTCCGGCAAATATTCCGCATGTGACATAACCGTCTCACGCAGACTTTTATTACGCCGCTTGCCCAAATAGTAGGCCTGCGCGTATTGACCGATGAGCAAAGTCAGCTGTATTTGCGGCATCAGGGCACGCAATTGCGGGTGCCACAAGGGCGCACATTCCGGCCTGGGTGGTGCATCACCGCGCGGCCCTGAACCGGGGAAACACATGCCGGCGGGCACAATTGCGATATGGCGCTCGTCATAGAATTGTTCACGCGTCAGTTGCAGCCACGCCCGCAAGCGTTCACCAGACGCATCATTCCAGGGAATACCCGTTTCATGCACTCTTCGCCCGGGTGCTTGGCCGACAATCAAGATGCGCGCGGTGCTGGACGCGCGCACGATGGGACGAGGCCCTAAGGGCAATTCGTCTTCACATCGGCGGCAAGCGCGGATTTCGGATAACAAGGTGGCAAACTGGTTCATGCCTCTATTGTAGCCATGCATCTTGCGGTTCACCCAAGCGCCTACATCTCATTTTATTTGTCGCCCGCCTGCTCGACAGGTCAGCCATACCATAAACAGGAAAGCCGGGGCATGATCGGGTAAAATGACATTTTTTTGCTGCGCAAGGCTTACCATGGAACTATCCTCTCTCACCGCCCTCTCCCCACTCGACGGTCGTTACGGCCCCAAAATTGCTGCGTTACGCCCGCTGTTCTCTGAATTCGGCTTAATGAAAAATCGCGTGCGGGTCGAAATCGAGTGGCTGAAAGCGCTCGCCGCTGCACCGGCCATTGCTGAGGTGCCCGCCTTCTCCGCCGCCACCATCCGCGAGTTGGATGCGCTAGCTGCCAACTTCAACGAAGCCGATGCACAAGCGGTGAAAGACATCGAAGCTGTCACCAACCATGACGTGAAGGCCATCGAGTATTTCCTGAAAAAACGCTTGGCCGGCAACGCAGAGATCATGAAGGTCTCAGAATTCATCCACTTCGCTTGCACCTCGGAAGATATCAACAACCTGTCGCACGCGCTGATGCTGAAGGGCGGGCGTGACCATGTGCTGCTGCCCTCACTGGACAAGCTCATCACCCGACTTACCGAGCTATCACACACCCATGCCGAGCTACCCATGCTGGCTCACACCCACGGCCAGCCGGCCTCGCCCACCACCCTGGGCAAGGAACTCGCTAATACGGTGTATCGCTTGCACCGTGGTCGCGAGCGCATCGCCGCCGTGAGCATGCTGGGCAAGATCAACGGCGCTGTAGGCAATTACAACGCGCACCTGTCGGCCTATCCCAACATCGATTGGGAAAATTTCGCCAAAAAATTCGTCGAGAGCCTAGGCATTGAGTTCAATCCCTACACCATCCAGATCGAACCGCACGATTACATGGCGGAACTATTCGATGCTATCGGTCGCGTTGATACCGTACTGATCGATCTCAACCGCGACCTCTGGGGCTACATCTCCATGGGCTATTTCAAACAGAAAGTTAAGGCCGGTGAAGTCGGCTCCTCCACGATGCCGCACAAAGTTAACCCGATCGACTTTGAAAACTCTGAGGGCAACCTGGGCATTGCCAATGCGTTGTTACGCCACCTATCGGAAAAATTACCCATCTCGCGCTGGCAGCGGGATCTCACCGACTCCACCGTGCTGCGCAATATGGGCGTGGCACTGGGCTATGCGCTGCTCGGCTACGAATCCTGCCTGCGCGGCCTGAACAAGCTGGAAGCCAATCCACAACGCTTACAGGACGACCTCAACGCCAACTGGGAAGTATTGGCCGAACCAATCCAGACCGTAATGCGCCGCTATGGTATTGCCAATCCTTATGAACAATTGAAAGAGCTGACGCGCGGCAAAAGCGGCATGACGCGCGAAACGCTGGCTACCTTCATCCAAGGACTAGCCATACCCGACAGCGAAAAGCAGCGCTTGCTCGCTCTCACACCGCAAACTTACACCGGCAAGGGTGCGGACCTGGCAAAACGCATTTAAATCAAGGATCCACCCTTAACTCTACGGCCAAGCGTGCCGCTATTACCTATACTGACTCTACGGTGTCGTTATGGGCAATCTCAGTCACTCCTTACTACAGCTGCATGAGCTAGCCAGTTTCCTGGACATCCAGGGAAACTTGGAGCAGAGCCTGAATCAGCTCGCCGAAATGGCGGGGAAGATCCTCAATGCCCGGCATTGTTCCATCATGCTGCTGGACGAGGAGGAAAAGGACGAACTCAAGTTACGCGTTTTTGCCGCGCACGGCGACTTGCCGGACAGCGCCTTCAAGCAAGTCACCAAAAAAGGAGAAGGTATTTCTGGCCATGTGCTTGCCACAGGCCAACCGCTGTTGATCGAAGATATCGAAAAATCCGAATTTGTCAGTGTCGCGCGACGCCTGACGAACGGCAACAAAAGCTTGATTTCATCGCCCATCATTCTGCGCCGCAATATCATCGGCGTGATCAACGTCACCGATCCGAAATCCAAACGTCCATTCAATTTAGACGACTTGCACTTATTGGACGTGGTCGCACTATTCGTCGCCAAATCTTTACAGGTCACGCGTCTGGAAAGCATCCTTAGTTCCAAATTCGCGCAGATGGCGCTAGCGCAAGAAGCCAAAAACACCATCGGCGACGCCATGTCCTATGTCAGCGAAAATCCAAACCAATTGGCCAAAATCTTGGCCAAGTCGTTCTTCAAGGAAATGAGCAAAGCCGGCTTCACTGCAACACAAATCATTCACGCTGCGAGTGAAATCATCACACAACTGAATGCCGATCTGAATAAACACAGCCAGCGCCTAAAACGCAAATAAACCGCAACAACTTGTGCGTTAATGAATCACCGGCGGTCCACCTTCATCTGGTCGGCCATTGGCAATCTCTTCCGGCGTCGCATCGCGGATCGCCGCCACTCTCACCACATATTTTACGGTTTGTCCGGCGAAGGGATGATTGGCGTCGACGGTGAGCTTGCCGTTCTCGATCTTGATCACGCGAAACATCTTGGGTTCGCCCTGCGCATTCTGGAATTCGACCTCGGCGCCGACATGGCGAAACTCAGGTGGTACGTTTTCGATATCGTCGGTGAAGGTGAGCGCAGGATCATGACTACCGAAAGCATGCTCCTCCGGAGACAAATAGACTTCGAACTTATTGCCGATTTTCGCGCCTTCCAAAGCTGCTTCCACTTTCTCGTACAGGCGACTATTGGCGCCATGCACATAGCCGATGGGCACATCGGATTGCTCCACGACTTGGCCGTTGCTATCGAGAATGGAATACGTGATATAAACCGCTTTGTTTTTGCTGACGCTATTATCGGACATGACGGAGACTCGAAAAAAAGAGGGATTTTACCCGAATCACCGAGATGCCGCTTTAACGACTGATTTCCAGGGTAATACGTATCTCGCGGAGCGCTGCGCTCAAGGGCCAAGCTAGCTTCAAGGTCACTGCTTGCATGATTTTTTCAAAGCCGGCCTCGGATTGCGAAACACTGAAGTGCGGCGCAGCGTGCAGCCGAAGGGAACGGCTCGCGTGCAGCTCCAGCTTGCCGCCCAATACATCGTCCGCCAGCGTAAGGTGTTCCAGATGCTCGCTTTGGAACACTTGGCCGAAACCACCGGGAATACCGCCCTGAAACACATAGCGGCCAGCCGGCCCATCGCAGCTCGGCATGGCAATATTCAATTCCGTGCCAAACCAGCCGCGCGTCTCGCCGCTGAAACGATAATCCACCATCAGGCGATTACCATCGAGGTGAAAGGATTTTTCCACCTTCAGCACTTCTATCGCAGCCTCGAAGCGTGCTGTCAGTCCCGTACTGTCCAACTCGTGATAATCGAGGTCAAAGGCCGGGATATTCACGTCCGGCGTGTCCGCATCGCACCAGTGATCGCGAAACAACGCGCGCGGGTAGGCGTCGACAAATAAATCCTCCGGCACAATTTCATGCTTGAATGTCACGCGCTCATGCGGCGATGCGATGCCATCGCCACTGAAAGCATGTTCCTGATCGCCCAGATGAATCTTGCGATAGTAATGTTCGTTTTGCCGCGCCAAGGAATCACCGAAATTATGCGACAGCGCATAGGCATCCAGCTCAACCACGCTGGCGCTGCCATCCAGGCGCAGGATCACTTGCAGAGCGTCATTATGTAAAAACAATTCGTCATGGCCATCGAAATCGAAATCACGTAATTCGCGCTCGGGACGCACGGCCAATTGATCCAGACGATGTTCCAATTTTACGATGGCGTTATATACCGCGCGCCGCAGATGTGGCAGATATAGGCCACCGAATAGGCCATGCCAATAAGCGTCGTTGGCTTGCGCTTGATATAACAAGTCCTGCAACTCATGTTGCGGGCCGTGACCATGCAATGCATGGACGCGCTGCGATAGGCCCAGCATGCGTTTATGCATCCAGTTCGATTCGGGGTAGCGGCTCAGGAAATTTTTCCAGATGCCGCCACGCAAAAAGGCCTTTTGCTGATCGAAGCGGCCTTGCTGCTTACTCGCCTCCACCAAGTCGGCATAGGCATTGGCCGCTGCGGCAGGCAGCGTCCATTCATTCATTTCGATATAGGAGGTGGTGGGCAAATACACCACGCCACGCGTCTTGGCTTGGGCGTGATATGTATCATAGCGCTGTGTCTGAATAATGGGAGATGCCAGCACGCCTTCGATAAATTGTTTGAGCCAGCCCTTTTCATACACCCACTCGTAGGTCTCAGGCCAAATGCCGAACTTTTCAATATCGTCGAAATACACGGCCGCCACCTGGCTGCCGCTTTGCGCCAGACTTTCGATATAACGCACGGCTTCATCTGCCGGCGAGAATGGCAAACGATAGCGTAGCGCTTCGCTGATTGGAAAAAGATCCAATTGCCGGCCATCTTCTTCGGTGGTGTAAAACCCATTCAACTCTTCGTTGCGCTTGCCGCTGCACAAAAAGTGATAATCATCTACCGTCACGTAGTCGATACCGGCATCGGCCAATGCCGGCACCACGGTTGCTTCCCACACGCGCTCGGTGAGCCAAGCGCCGGTGGGACGTGCACCCAACTTTTTTTCCAACTTATCCGACAAAGTTTTGATCTGGCCGATGCGATCACGATGCGGGATCACCGCCAGCACCGGCTCGGTATCGCCAGCACCAAACAACTCCACTTGGCCGCGCGCCACCATCTCTTGCAGCAAACGCATATCTTGCGGAAAGCGTGCCAACAAATAATCAAGCAACCAACCGGAAAAATGCACAGTGAACTTGAAATCGGGATAGCGGTGTAGCGTCTCCAAAAAAGGTCGGTAGCAGCGCTGGTGCGCATCTTCCAGCACGAAGTCGAAATTACCCACGGGCTGGTGGGCATGCACGCCTAATAACAGGGCAATGGAACTCATTGGTTGGCTATTTCGTTAACTGCCACGGCGCATCGCACCGCCCGCTTCGACGCTGTGGTCGCTGCCGTGGCAAATGGGTTGATCCAACACGGGCGGCACCGGTAACTGCAAGTGCCGATATAAGTTTTTTAGATTGGAGCGAAACAGCGCATCGAATGTGGCCACGCTATGCGCCGGATTGTAGTCGCCAAACCACCAGAACCAATCCGAGCTTTCGCAATCAGCCAACTGTTTCGAGGCCGCCGTCCGTTCTTGTTCGATCAGGCGCTCGCTTGCCATGACAAGATCATAGCTGCGCTTGGCCGCGCAAAGCAAATCCCAGGCGTGGTTTTTGGCGCGATCACCAATCCAGGTGCTGAAATTACCATACACCCAGCTCCCCGCCACAACCTGCGGCATGGGATCGACAACTGCACAAGCCGGGCCGCCAGCGCCACATTGCTGCAAATAGTCGTTGTAGGTGGTCATGCGGATGGTCGGGTGCGCGGCCAACGCCTCATACATCTCAGATAGAAAATAATAGGCATTATAGGGATAGTATTCCCAAGCATTCTCCCCATCCAAGATGACCGAGACCACCGGGCTTTCCTCATGCGATGTGCTTTGATAAATAGACTCCAATTCATGCACGAAATGAGCCACAGCATCACGCGCATACCATTTTGAATATTCAAAACCAATCAAGTCCGACAAATGATCATCGCGAAAAAAACAATGAATTTGTTGTTGCGCATCTTGTATGCGATAGGGGCGGTACAGGTATTGGGCTTTATCCGGTAAATTACCGTAGGCTTGGCGCAGACTATTGGCCAACACACCGGTACCCGTAGCAGCCCACTGCACGCCATGTTTCGCCATTTGCAACAACGACGATTGCGAGACTGCACCCTCCGCAGGCCACATACCACTAGGGGGACGGCCAAATCGCGCGGCATGGGAGCTGAGTGCAGAATCAATATGAAAACTCATGCGTTCAATCCCGCCTGGATACGCCGGCGCTTCGGGCAAGCCTGCATCCGGCAATGCATCGCGGGCACTCTTGAGATCGATCAATAGCGGCGCAATCGGATGATAATGCGGGGTAGTGGAAATCTCGATACGTCCAGTCTCCAACAGATTACGGTAGCGCGGGATCAGGCCGGTAATTAACTCCGCATATAGCTCGAACAACAAACGTCGATCCGTGTAGCTGAATTTACTGCCTTGGCTCATCAGGCGTGGCACCAATTCGGCGGTACGGCGCACCGACTCACCGGTCCAGATCAGGTGATACCAAGTTACGAGATCGGACAAATATTGGCCAGACAAGTACTCAAAATGCCGATCCTCATGCTCGTCAATCTCACGGAACATTTTCAACAGTCGCTGATATGGTGGGTAAGGCGAGATCATGGTCGTGTGGTTGCAGCGGAAACAGCGATCCAAAAGCAGATCGCGTTCCTCCGTGTTCAGATCGCCCAAATCCTCGCGCGCCAACAAGCGCAACAATGGATCGCGGATATCGCCGGTCTTAAATTGCCGCGCATAATCTTCAAGCTGATCCAGCAAGATTGGGACAAAATTCACGACCGCCCGCGCCTGCGGCTGTTGCTCCAAGTGATACGCCATGTCGGTATAGTCCTTGACCGCGTGCAGATAGGTCCAGGGCAAAGCAAAATCACCACTGGCATAGTCGCGGTAATCCGGCTGGTGCATGTGCCAGCACAAGACTAAATTGAGCTGTCGGGTCGTATTGCTCATGGTTCGATCATCAAATGTAAGACAAGTACGAACATTTATCTTACGTGGTGAATATACTGGCCCAGCATTTCCGGCGTGATCAGCGTCACGCCGCGCTCAGTCACATAAAAGCGCTGCGCATCCTTGGCGACGTCGAAACCGACTTCCATGCCATCCGGAATATGGCAGCCCTTGTCCACCACCACTCGATGCAACTTCACATTGCTCCCGATATCCACCCGAGGCAAAATAACCGAATCAGTAATCAGACTATGCGCACTGATCCGCACATCGGAAAACAGTACCGAGCGCTTCACCGTTGCCCCACTGATGATGCAACCCCCGGACACCATAGAGTCCACCGCCATGCCGCGCCGATCTTCGTCATCAAACACAAACTTGGCGGGCGGCAATTGCGCTTGGTAGGTCCAGATCGGCCATTTCTCGTCGTACAAATTCAGATCAGGCGAGATCTTCGCCAACTCCATATTGGCCTCCCAATACGCATCCACCGTCCCCACATCGCGCCAATACGGCGCATCATTTTGCGTGCCGACACAGCTTTCGGAAAAACGATGGGCGAATACGCGGTAACGCGCCAGTAAAGCAGGAATAATGTCATTCCCAAAATCATGCGATGACTTGGGGTCGTCAGCATCGCGAATTAGCTGTTCGTATAAGAACTTTGCATTGAAAATATAGATGCCCATGCTGGCCAAGGCGCGCGTCGGATCGTCCGGCATGGGTGTAGGCTGCTCCGGCTTTTCATCGAAGGCCACCACGCGCTGGTATTCGTCCACACTCATCACGCCGAAGGACGAGGCATCCGCCACCGGCACCTCAATACAAGCAATAGTCAGATCAGCGGCGGAAGCGGCATGTGCCGCGAGCATATCGCCATAATCCATTTTATAAATATGATCGCCGGCCAGGATCAAAATAAACTCAGGCGAATAATGGCGCAAGATGTCCATGTTTTGGAACACCGCATCTGCCGTGCCCTTGTACCACTCCGCCTCGATGCGTTGCTGCGCCGGCATCAGGTCAATAAACTCATTGAACTCGCCGCGCAAAAAACCCCAGCCGCGCTGCAAGTGCTGAATCAAACTATGGGCCTTGTATTGAGTCACGACGCCGATACGGCGAATGCCGGAATTCAGGCAATTGGACAAGGGAAAATCGATAATACGAAACTTGCCTCCAAACGGCACCGCCGGCTTGGCACGCCAATCCGTCAGATGTTTGAGACGACTACCGCGTCCGCCAGCCAGGATCAGCGCCACCGTATTCTTTGTTAGCAAGCTAACGAAACGTGGGTACTCTTTCTGCTTGTTTAAATCTTCTTTGGAATCCATGGTCTGATTCTAGCCGATCCAAATGACATTTTTCATGATAGCGGGAGATAAAGTTGTTTGCGTTAGCTATTGCAGGATTCGTGCCGCGCATCCGAGCAACACGGTATAGATGTTGCTATGCTGTATTTGTACGCTACTATAGCTAACGGCAGTACCAACAAAATCTAAAGATCAATCCCATGAAACACGACAAACCTAGCAAAGTCAATCAAGCAGCGCAGGCCCTGCTGCAGGCACGTTCGCATGATCCATTTGCTTATCTCGGGCCGCACCAGAATGAAGCAGGCTGGACGATTCGCGTGTTCCTACCGCACCAAGCACGTGCGGCGGTGCTAATCGACGGCGCCTGGCAAAATATGCAACGCATCCTGCCGGATGGACTGTTTGAGTGGCAAGGCAGCACAGCGCCAGCCCAGCCCTATCGTTTACAAATCGATGATGGCCACACCGTGCGTGAGACCTACGATCCTTACGCCTTCCCCAACCCGATCAGCGAACACGACTTGTATTTATTCGGCGAAGGCCGTCTATATCAAGCGCATCGCATGTTGGGCGCGCAGTCGATAGAGCTGCACGGCGTATCTGGCGTGAACTTCGCGGTATGGGCACCGAATGCAGAGCGCGTTAGTCTCGTCGGTGATTTCAATCGCTGGGACGGGCGCGCCCATCCCATGCGCTCCCTCGGCGCCAGCGGTGTATGGCAATTATTCATTCCCGATCTTGCTCCGGGCACCCTGTACAAATTCGAGATCCGCAATCGCCACAGCGGCAATGTCTTCGTCAAGACCGACCCCTACGCCCAGGCCTATGAGATGCGCCCGAGCACTGCGGCACGCGTCGCCGCGCCACAAACCTACGCTTGGCTGGATAGCGCCTGGTTGGAAAAACGCAAACAGGCTGACTGGTTGCATGCACCATGTAATATCTATGAAATGCATATCGGTTCGTGGAAGCGCCATCCCGGCGGGCGTTTTTATACTTACCGCGAACTGGCCGAGCATCTCGTGCCTTATGTAAAAGAAATGGGCTATACCCACATCGAGCTCATGCCGCTGTCCGAACATCCACTCGATGAATCCTGGGGCTACCAAGCCACCGGCTATTTCGCGCCGACCAGCCGCTTCGGTACACCGGATGATCTACGTGCCTTCATCGACGCCTGCCATCAAGCCGATATCGGCGTGTTCCTGGATTGGGTGCCGGCACACTTCCCGCGTGACGATTGGGCACTAGCGCGCTTCGACGGCACTGCCTTGTATGAACATGAAGATCCGCGCATGGGCACACACCAGGAATGGGGCACATTGATTTTCAACTATGGCCGACGCGAAGTAAAAAACTTCCTGCTCGCTTCGGCACATTGCTGGTTCGAGCAATTCCATTTCGACGGCATCCGCGTCGATGCGGTTGCCTCCATGCTTTATCTCGATTATTCGCGCAAGGCCGGCGAGTGGCTGCCCAACCGTTTTGGCGGGCGCGAAAATCTTGAGGCCGTGGACTTCATTCGCGAGTTGAATGTCATGGTGCACGAGCAGTTTCCCGGCGCGTTGACCATGGCGGAAGAATCTACCTCCTGGCCCATGGTGTCGCGCCCGACCTATCTGGGCGGCTTGGGCTTCTCCATGAAATGGAACATGGGCTGGATGAACGACACCCTGAGCTATTTCAAACAAGACCCAGTGTATCGGCGCTACCACCATCAGCAGCTCACCTTCGGCCAGCTCTATGCCTACACCGAGAATTTTGTGCTGCCGCTATCGCATGATGAAGTGGTGCACGGCAAGCGTTCCTTGTTGGATAAAATGCCAGGCGATGCATGGCAAAAGTTCGCTAACCTGCGCCTACTCTTCACCTATCAGCTCACTATCCCCGGTAAGAAGCTCAACTTCATGGGCAATGAATTCGCTCAAGGGCTGGAATGGGGCGATGGTCGCGAATTGGACTGGAGTTTGCTCGCGAGGGAACCCCATCAAGGTGTGCAAAATTGCATGCGCGACTTGAATCACTTATATCGCACCCTGCCGGCGCTACATGAATTGGATTTCTCCGGCGAAGGTTTTCGCTGGATCGATTGCCACGATAACGACCAATCTACGCTGAGCTTCGTACGCCAAGCACGCGACGGACGCTTCGCCGTGGTGGCGCTCAACTTCACCCCGGTACCGCGCACGCACTATCGCTTAGGCGTGCCTTGCTTGGGTCGCTACCGTGAAGTCTTCAATAGCGACTCCGGCTTCTACGGTGGTAGCAACTTGGGCAATGGCATGGAGATCACCGCCGATGCCGAAGCCTGGATGGGCTACCCGGCATCGATCAGCCTGACACTGCCGCCCTTGGCTGGGGTGATCTTGGTTTTATCATAAATCAAAACTTGAATTACGTAATTTCGCGCCTTAAGCTTATGCGCTTGGCAATCCCCTAACGTCAAAAAAATAGGAGCTAACAATGGCCAGCCTGACCCGTTCCCCCGCATGGAAAGCCCTCAAGTCGCATCACAAACAAATGGCCAGCGTACATATGCGCGACCTGTTCGCACAGGATGCCAAGCGCTTCGATAAATACACGCTGCGCTTCAATGACCTGCTGCTCGATTACTCCAAGAACATCGTCAACGACACTACCATGCAATTACTATTCGATCTGGCACGCGAAGCCGGCGTCGTGGATCACGCCGCCCGCATGTTCAATGGCGAGAAAATTAATTTCACCGAAGGCCGCTCGGTGCTGCACGTTGCGCTACGCAACCGCAGCAATCGCCCGATCTTATCCGATCGAAAAGATGTGATGCCTGGCGTCAACAAAGTCCTTGCGCACATGCGCGACTTCAGCGACAAGGTGCGCAGTGGCAGTTGGAAAGGCTATACCGGAAAACCCATCACCGACATTATAAATATCGGTATTGGCGGCTCCGACCTCGGGCCAGTTATGGCGACCGAGGCCTTAAAGCCGTTTTCCGCAGCGCATCTCAAGATGCACTTCGTGTCGAATATCGACGGCACACATTTGGCCGAAATCCTGAAACTACTCGACCCCGAGACCGCACTGTTCATCGTTGCCTCCAAGACCTTCACCACGCAAGAAACGCTGACCAACGCACGCTCGGCGCGAGCTTGGTTCCTGGAGCAGGCTAAATCCGAGGCGGCCATCGCCAAACACTTCGTCGCCGTCTCCACCAATAGCAAAGAGGTCAAGACCTTCGGCATCGACACCGCAAATATGTTCGGCTTTTGGGATTGGGTCGGTGGCCGTTATTCGTTGTGGTCGGCAATTGGTTTGCCAATTGCACTCGCGATTGGCATGGATAATTTTGAAGCCATGTTGGCCGGCGGCCACGCCATGGACGAGCATTTTCGTACGGCCCCGCTGGAGAAAAACCTACCGGTAGTGCTGGGCCTGCTAGGCATTTGGTATGGCGATTTCTTCGATGCGCAATCGCATGCGGTATTGCCGTACGATCAATACCTGCATCGCTTCCCCGCCTACCTGCAACAGCTCGACATGGAAAGCAATGGCAAGCGCGTGCGACGCGATAAGAAGACCGTAGACTACTCCACCGGCCCGGTACTGTGGGGTGAACCCGGCACCAATGGTCAGCATTCGTTCTACCAATTGATCCACCATGGCACCAAAATCATCCCAGCGGATTTCTTGGCGCCGGCACAAAGCCACAATCCCATCGGCGATCATCACCCGATCCTGCTCTCCAACTTCTTTGCGCAGACCGAGGCCTTGATGAAGGGCAAGACCGAGGCCGAAGTGCGGAGCGAATTGGAAGCTGCGGGCCTGAGCGGACGCAAGCTGGAACAACTGCTGCCGCACAAAGTATTTCCTGGCAATCGCCCCACCAATTCCCTACTTTTCAAGAAGCTCGACCCCGCCACCTTGGGCGCACTCATCGTGCTCTACGAACACAAAATATTCGTGCAGGGCAGCATTTGGGACATCAACTCCTTCGATCAATGGGGCGTGGAACTCGGCAAAGCACTGGCGCAGAAAATCCAGCCGGAGTTGCAGGGCGATGCGGCGGTCAACAGCCATGATTGCTCGACCAATGGCTTAATCAATTACTACAAGGCGCAGCGTAAAGCCTAAACAGCTTAAAGCGCGCCATGGTGAAATAGGAGTTGATGCGAGGCATCCTCGCCCACTCCTTGCACCTTGAGCCGCGTTAAGCCGGCGCTGGGTACGTCAATGCGGTAAGTATCAACCAACGGCAGATTCAGCGCGTGGGCCAGCACCATACGGATCACGCCGGCGTGGCACACCAGCAGCATGTGTTTGCCGGCATGTTCAGCGATCAAGTCGCCCCAAGCAGTACGTACCCGCGTATAAAAATCTTCCAGGGGTTCTGCGCCTTGCGGGCGTTGATTTAACGGGTCGCGCTTGAAGCGTTCGATCACCTGCGGGTCTTCCGCCCGCAATTGCTCGGCGGTCTTACCCTCCCACACACCAAACTTTACTTCCATAAATCGCTCGTCAAAGCTCAGGGGGAGATTCGTGTTGTGCGCCAATTCCACCGCAAAGGCCTGGCAACGCTTTAAGGGCGAACTGACGATGTGCTGCCACGGGCAATGCGTACCGACCGCCGCACGCATTTGCTGCCAACCTTTCTCGCTCAAAGGGTCGTCCAATTGGCCGCGATATTTGCGACCGCCGACCGGTTCGCCGTGGCGCATAAGATCAACGGTGGTAGTGAGTTCTGACATAGGGAAAAGTTGTTTTTGCCATGGGGTTACACGGGCGACACATCAGTGCTGCTAAATTTTATGCGCCTGCCCAGCGCGCAATCGTCAACAGCAGCAACAAGCCCAACCATACCGCAATCGCACGCCAGATCATGCTCACTGCACTATCCAGATAATCTGCGTCGGCCTCTTCACCCAGGCCCAACTCAGGACGATATTTCAATTCTCCATTGACTTCCAAAGGCAGTCCCAGGCGCACGCCAAGCGCCCCGGCGCCACTGGCCAGAATAATGCCCTGGGTCTTGTTGCCCCAATGCAGCGCTTGCTCTTGCCAGCAACGAATCGCATCCTCGAAATTGCCGACCACGGCAAAGCACGCTGCGGTCAAGCGCAAGGGCAACCAATCCAATACCAAAAAAGCACTATCGGGAAACAGGCCGAAGCGGCCATACTCGTGATGATCCAATGCACCCCACTTCTGGCTCAGGATTTGCGCCAAGCGGTACAACAAGGCACCTGCTGGGCCCAGCAGCACGAACCAGAAAAACACCCCAAAGAACTGACGGTGCGCGCACAACAGGAGTTTCTCCAATGCAACGCGCGTCAACGCATTGGCTTTAAGTTCCGTAACAGAATGCCCTTCCCAATCACCGATAATGGCGCGCGCCGTATCCAGATCGTCGGCGCGCAAGGCTTGTGCGACCTTGCCGGCAGACTGAGTAAATTGGCTGCAACCTAAGGTCAGATACAGCACGCCGATGTTGAACAGCATCGCCAACAAAAAATTAGCGCGTACTAGGAAAAAATAAATGATCCCAAGCGCCAGCACGGGCGGCAAAATCCCCAGTCCCCATGCCAACACGCCGTAACGATAGCGCCCCGCATTGAAATGCCGCTCCAAAAAATTGCCGTAGCGCGCAAAATAAACGTAGAGTTGAATCCGTTGGTCGAGCGGACGGAAATGCTCCAACAATAACATCGCGATCAGTGAAAAAAAACTCATTACCGGATTCTCGGAAAGTATTGCAAAAAGGCGCTACGCAACATCAAGCGGCACCCTGGCTTGGCTTATAATAACTGAATCCCCAGCCAGGCCGCCATCATTGAAAGGAATCCCGTGCTGAAGCAGCTTTATCTTGCCCTATCCTTGCTCATTGCCCTGCCCGTGTATGCGGCCAAGGACAATGCCGCGACGGTACCGGTCATTCCCGTAAAAGTCGGCGCCCATTCTTACTACGTGCAAGGCCAACCCGGCGCTGCATCCAGCGCCAATCAGGGCTTTATGTCGAACGCCGGCTTTGTCGTCACTCCTGATGGCGTTGTGGTGTTTGATTCGCTCGGCACGCCGCCCTTGGCGGAAGCGTTGATCGCCAAAATTCGCAAAATCACTCAGGTGCCGATCAAGCGCGTCATCGTCAGTCACTTTCACGCCGACCATATCTACGGCCTGCAAGCATTCAAAGCGGCAGGTGCAGAAATCTGGGCGCATGAAAGCGGCAAGAACTATTTTCTTGGCGACGAATGGAAGCAACGCCTAGAGCAAAGACGCGAAGAGTTATTTCCCTGGGTCGACGAAAATACCCGCATCCTGCAGCCCGATGTTTGGCTGAGCAGCGACACCGATTTCGAACTGGGCGGCATGCATTTCGCACTACGCCATGTTGGTCCCGCGCATTCAGACGAAGACCTCACCATGTTCGTAAAAGAAGACCAAGTCTTGTTTGCCGGCGATCTTGTATTCAAGGGGCGGATACCCTTCGTCGGCGACGCCGACTCCAAGCTATGGCTCGCCGCGCTCGACAAACTGCTCGCCTTAAACGCCAAGACCATGATCCCCGGCCACGGCGCCGTCTCCAACAACCCAAAACATGACTTAACCCTGACCAGCGACTACCTGCGCTACCTGCGCCAGCAGATGGGCAAGGCTGTGGAAGAGCTCACACCTTTCGACGAAGCCTATGCCAAGACCTCTTGGAAACAATTTGAAAAGCTCCCAACTTTTAAAGAAGCGAATCGCGGCAATGCTTACAATACCTATCTCTTGATGGAGAAAGAATCCTTGAAATAGACTAGGGCTTCTCCGATACGCTGCTTCACTCACGCGATATTTATGGGCTCAACTGCATGCTCTACTACGCGCTCAAGGTAATCATCTCGGCACTGCTGATTGTCGCCATTTCCGAAATTGCCAAGCGTTCCAGCGGCTTTGCGGCTTTGCTGGCTTCGTTGCCACTCACCTCATTGCTGGCCTTTATATGGCTGCACTTGGAAGGCACAACGCCGGAACAAATCGCGGAACTCTCCTCGCAAATATTTTGGCTGGTGCTGCCTTCACTACTATTATTTTTGTTGCTGCCGCTCTTGCTCAAATATGGCCTGAGCTTTTGGATCAGCCTTGGCTTATCAGTGGCGGCAACGGCTGCTGCTTATCTCGCGTTGTTGCCGCTGCTGCGTCGCATGGGTGTTGGTTTATGAAATTGCTACCAGCATGATGGAAACCGAATTCTCGAAATCGTTGAGACCCATCTAAACGAACTATGTCCCTCAAAATGAATTTTCCATATGAAGATCATTTCATTGTCACGAACGGCGTAACGCTGCACGTCGTTCAAGCTGGCCCCTTAGATGGGCCTGTCGCTCTTCTCTTGCATGGATTTCCTGATTTCTGGGCGTCATGGACTGCGCAAGTTGATCATCTCGTGCAAGCAGGCTATCGCGTATGGATTCCAGATCAACGCGGCTATAACGAAAGCGAAAAGCCGCCGGATATAGATTCCTATCACATCAACATTCTCGCGGATGACGTTTGTGGCCTGATTAGCAGCACCGGTAATCAGAAAGTGACATTGCTTGGGCACGATTGGGGAGGTGCTGTTTCCTGGTGGCTCGCACATCGTAATCCCGATCTGATCGATCGACTAATCATCATTAATTCAGCACACTTTTCCGTCATTCTTCATTATATGAAATGGAATCTGCGGCAACTCGCACGTAGTTGGTACATGTATTTTTTCCGCATTCCGTTTTTACCGGAATATCTTCTGCGCCGACGAAACTATCAAGCACTTACCGAAGCACTAACGAAACGTAGCCAGCCCAATACGTTTAGCGCCACCGATCTTGATCGATGTCGCGCCGCCTGGAGCCAACCCGGCGCGCTCAAGTCAATGATCAACTGGTATCGCGCATTAATGCGAGACAAGCCGGTAACCACCAAATCGGTTCAAATCACTGTTCCAACGCTCCTGATTTGGGGATCTCAGGATCACGCGCTTGGGCAGGAAATGGCTCAACCGAGCATCGACCTTTGCGACCAGGGCGAATTGAGGATGATTTCAAATGCTGGACACTGGGTGCATCGTGAAGCATCGAGTACTGTGAATCGCTATATACTTGAATTTTTATCAAAGAAATAAACTTGGCAAGATTGTATTTTCAACCCGTGCGCACAATTTGTAGTGAGCCGCGCTAAGGCGTCCTCGTCTTCGGAAAAGTAACGAAAACACGCAGCCCCTTCTCCCCTTCACCCTCCCTAAGCAGCGCATCCGCACCATGCAACTCAGCAATGCGCTTGACGATGGATAGCCCAAGCCCACTACCCTCCTCCCCCGTGCCCAGCACACGATGGAAGCGCTCCCACACTAACGCTTGCGCCTCGAAAGGTATACCCGGCCCTTGGTCGCTGACAATGAACTCTGAACGACCTTCAAGTTCATTCACTGAAACCTGCACCTTGCCGCCGCTTGGACTGTAGCGAATGGCGTTGTCAATCAGGTTGCGCATGAGGATACGCAGTAGGTCGGGATCGCCGTCGACGTCAATTTTCGCACCTTCGTTCAGTTGTATTTCCACGTCTTTAGCTACTGCGCCGGGTACCATTTCGGCGATAGCTTCGGCTGCTAATTTACGTAGGTCGCAGACCGCGTGGTGGCTCACCTGCCCCGGTTCCAGCCGCGCCAGGATCAGCAATTGCGTTACTAAATGCGCGGCACGATCACAGCCAACAAGTACATTATCTAAAGCGCGTTTGCGTTCCTCGTCGCCGACGGCGGCGCGTGCAACTTGCGCCTGGGTCTTGATAGCCGCTAGCGGGGTACGCAGTTCGTGTGCAGCATCGGCGGTGAAGCGGCGTTCGTTATCAAGCAAACTGCGAACACGCGCGAACAAGGTGTCGAGCGCATTCAATAGCGGGGCGACTTCAGTGGGCGCGTTAGCGCCGTCGAGTGGCGTGAGATTGTTCGGGTCGCGCGCTTCTACTTGTTGCCGCAGCGCGGCCAAAGGACGCAGGCCGCGGCTCACGCCGAGCCAGATGAACAGCGCCAGCACCGGCAAGCTGAGCAGCAAGGGGCGCAATAAATTTTCGGCAATCTCGCGCGCCAGCTTGTCGCGCACTTCACGACGTTCGCCGATTTGCACGACATAGCGATGGTCGGCGTCCCAGGTACTGAATACGCGCCAATGCTCGCCGGCCACTGTGGTATCACTATAAGCTTCAAGTTGATTCGAGAGCTTTGTATTCGGCGCTGCCACCGAGTGCAACCGTAAGTTTTCGCCGCCTTCCCATACCTGGAACACCACTTTACGGCTGTAACGATGTATAGCGGGCGCGTGCTCGGTGTCGATCTCATCCGGCTCATGGCCAAGCTGTGCAATCAGCAGCGAAGTGGATTGGGCAAGATAGGCGTCGAGCAATTCGTTCAACTCGTCGCGCGTGTCGCGATAACTGAGGGATATCGCTACGCCCCAGGTTAATACGGTCGTGAGCAGCAGACCAAGCAGCAGCCGGCGTTTGATGGAGGGTGTACTAGCCATGTGTATCGTCGTCATTCGGCAGCAGATAGCCCACGCCGCGGATGGTGCGAATCAGCTCCGGTGCTAGTTTGCGCCGGAGGTGATGGATGTGCACTTCGATGGCGTTGCTTTCAACTTCTTCCCCCCAGGGGTAGAGCCGCTGTTCGAGCTGTTCGCGCGAGAGGACGCGTCCGGCGTTTTGCATCAGTTCTTGCAGCAAGGAAAATTCCTTTGCCGACAGATCGATCGGCTGGTCGCGATATTGCACGCGATGCGCTGCGGGATCGAGCTGCAGTTCGTTGCGAATTAGCAATGGCGCTGCACTGCCCTGGCGGCGGCGTATCAGCGCACGCAGTCGCGCCGCCAGCTCATGTAGATCGAAGGGTTTGACTAGGTAGTCGTCAGCGCCGCTGTCCAGGCCCTGCACGCGATCAGCAATCGCATCGCGTGCAGTGAGGATCAGTACCGGCACTGCGTCGCCCAGTGCTCGCAAGCGCCGTAGTAATTCCATGCCGGAGAGTTTGGGTAGGCCAAGATCGAGCACTAACGCTGCGTATGCTTCGGTCTTAAGCGCGACTTCGCCCGCAGCGCCGTCTTGCACCCAATCAACGGCGAATCCGGCCTGGGTCAGCCCGACCTGAACACCATCGCCCAACAGTTTGTCGTCTTCGATCAGCAGTATGCGCATGGCGCTAATATAACGCACCCCAGAGCGCGACTACAGCCAGCAGCAGACCAATACCCAGCAGCATGTACACGCGGCTGATACCTTGCCCAGACGCGCCTTGCTTGTAGCCGGTAATCATGCCGCGCACCAGATTTTCTTGATGCAAATAGCTGCTCACCAAGACTCCGGCAATGTGCACCAATACTAAGGCCAGCATCAGGTTGGAAACGACTTCATGCAAATCCTCCAGCCACTTGCCGCCAATTTCCGCATAAGTGGCATAGCCCGTTGCGCCGGCCAACAAGCCAAGCAGCAACAGGCCATAGATAACCCAACTGCCCGCCGGATTGTGGCCGACGTAATGCTCTGGTGATTTTCTTACTAGCGATTTCAAATATGCCAGCACTTTGGATGGCCCGAAGGAAAACGCACTGAAACGGGCATATCGTGTACCGACAAAACCCCAGATCAATCGAAACCCGATCAGGCCAAGTACGGTATAACCCAAGGCTACATGCAAGGCGCGCCAGTACTCGGACTCGGCGGTCAGATATGCACCAATAAAAGATACTGCCAACAGCCAGTGAAACAGGCGCGTCGGAATATCCCAGACCAGTATTTTATTCGACATAAATGTGTTCCTTTCCTTATCTTGGCAAGCGTACATCATGTTCATCAAAATTGCCTTGCTGCGCACCGCGATGGCAGGCCGCGCAGTTAGATGGCGTCTTTACCTGCGGCTTGCGCCATACCGCTGCGCTGACTTCGTCATGCTCGTGCTTGAACCAGACGCTCTCGGTTATCCGTAAATTGGGCAGACCGGCCTTGCCCTGGCTTCTACCTGCATTCTTCTGTAAAAATGCGCCGATCTCGGCGGCAGTCTTGGTGTCGATACTGGCATCCACGCCAAAATGCTGACCCAACCCCGCCATCATGGCGCGCCATGCATCTGCCGGCAATAGGGATGGTGGATAAGCCAGATGGCAACTGCTGCATTCGGCCTTCCAACTCGGATTGCTGGCCGTGGAAATGCGCATATCGGCCATAGCCTCCGCACTCAGTACCAGCGTGATTGTCGCCCACAGCAAATGCAACACGAATCTAATGACTAATTTCATTTTAGCCTCCTATTTCTTTAGCGATAGCAGATAAGCCAACACGTCACCTTTTTCTTGGGCGCTACACGCACGGCCCAGCACGTCATTGCAGTTGCGCTTGAACCACTTCTCCACCTTATCCGCGCGGGTGAAGCGTTCGCTATTGGCTGCCGGCGCCAGTGGTGCAATCTGTTTGTTGGTCTTGGCATGTTGACCCACGGCAGTGGGATTCAAGGTATGGCATGAGGCGCAACTCCATTCGCGACCATGGGTGGAGCGAAATAAAATTTCTCCACGCCGTGGCAAAAATCCAGAAAATCCTGGCTCTTGTCGCGCTGCTGTCTCGAACTGCTGAAGAAAATCCGATGCAGTTTCAGCCAGCGCCAGTGCGGGCGTGGCCGCAAAATAAATGAGGTACAGACTTGCCAAAAAACGAGTATTGCGCATGACCAACTCCTACAGAATGACTGAGTAGGTGCACACGATAAGCGCTAAAGCTTAAGTCAAACTTAAGCGATGTAAGGCTTTGAGTTAAGGGGGATTGCGTTGCAATGAGGCTAGCGACATCAAATGCTTTGAAATGCCGTATCCAATTAGCCTCGCGCCCGATGTTCCTGCACTGTCGAAGTGAGTTGATGCGGCCAACCAACAACAAAAAGATCGCTCACTCCAGCCAGGCCCGCAAATAAAATAGGCGGAAACCTTCCGAGGAGCGCGCCGGGCCGATGACGATGGCCGGATAGAGGCTTTTGCTCGTATCCGCCGCCGCGCGTGCCTCTTGCTCCGTAGTTTTTACATAAACGATATTTTCCGAAAAACGTTTGCGATTTTTTCCGGGCGCATAAATCACCGCATAGCATTCGTTGACTACTGCGTTTTGTTCCAGGTGTAGGCCCTTCATCTGCTTTTCCTATTTACAATCGATGTTTCAACGCAAAAATATTTAGCGCGTTTGACATTGGGCACTGCCGGCATCGCGCAAGGCTTGGCCCGCAACTGGCAAAAATTCCCAAGCATAGCCGGTTGCCTGCAAGGTCATTTTTAGCACCCCCCAAGTCTGGTCATCCGCTATCTCGCTCATGGGATGATGCTGCACTAAGGGATAAAGTTTGGCACCGCCGGTGCCAACGACAAAAGAGCGCATGCCATGCACCGGGTCGACCTCACCCTGTGCGTTCATGGGTACGAAACGTTCGTAGATGTGTTCGTGCCCGGACACGACTACGCTGACGCCGTGTTTCTGCAACAAAGCCCACATGGCCTGGATTTTCTCGTTCGAACCATGCGGCCCGGAGGAGTAGCGCGGGTGGTGCCAATAAGCAAGCACGCAACGCTGCTGATGACGGCGCAAATCGGCTTCCAGCCATTGTTGTTGCGGCGCATCTGCTTCCAGTTCGCGATTGCTGTTAAGCGAGACAATATGCCAAGCGCCAAGATCAAAGCTGTAATAGCCTTTTCCGATTTCGCCTGCGCGAGCGCCGAAATAACTGAAATAGCCCGCAGCGTTCGCTGTGCCGTATTCATGGTTACCTGGTGCGGGGTAGGTGCGATCCTTGAATGATCCCCAATGCGGCGCATAACAACGTGCAAATTCTTCGCTTGTGCCATTGGGATAGGCCGGATCACCAACAGCCAACACGGGATAAGGCAGGGATTTAATCAATTGCCCAGTCAGTTGCACCCCAGGCGAATCGCATTGCGCTACATCGCCGGCAATCAGCACCACTGGGTCTGCCTGCTTAGCGTCAACTACGCCCACCAGGGCGGCGAGTAGAAAAATATGCAGGCAGTATTTGGCGCTTGGCCAGGCTTTAGGCATTGCCGACATTGCTGTCAGTGGGCGAGTGGTAGTAGTCGCTTTCCTCGGCAAATTCGCGCAACTCATCGTTCAGCATTTTCATACGGTGCGCAGCGGTGGCGACTTCGGCGCAAGATTCGCATAGGGGATCAGCGCAAGGCTGATGCGTGAACAACCAGAATTGAATGGCGCCAGCCAATAGGCCCGAGGCGACGTCCCAGGGATCGGCATCCTTGTCTTCATCCAGGATTTTGTTTCCCAACTCGACTACCGCCATAGCGGATTGATCAAAGGGTGAGGATGTTTCTTCGGGTTCGCTCATGCGGGTATCCTCAGCTAAATAGTGGGGGCAATTAGGCGCGTGACGGCTCGAAGGTCGCGTCTAGATTGAGGTCGTCGCAATAATCGAAAAACTCGCCGCGCAGGGTCGGGATATGCGTCTTGGCCGGTACGCCCACTTCCATCTGCACGGAAAACATCTGCGTGCCGGTATGCGGCGCGGGATAAGTGTCGGTACTGAGTTCTTCGATATTAATGCCGAAACGCGAAAAGAATTTGGCCAGATTGTGCACGATGCCGGGATGATCCAGCGCCACCACTTCGACGTGATACGGTAATACCGGCTGGCTCAGTTCGCGTGCACGGGTGCGCTTGACCACGATGCTCAGGCCAAGCTGTAAGCCCAGCGGCTCGAGCTGGGTTTCCAGCTTGGACAATGCATTCCAAGGGCCGGAAACCAGCACCAGAATGGCGAATTGCCCGCCTAAGACCACCATCCGGCTTTGTTCGATATTGCAACCGGATTCAGTGATCTTGCTGGAGAAACGCTCAACCAAGCCAACTTGGTCCTCGCCGGCGGCGGTGATGACGAGATAATCGTTTGTTGCAGTCTGCATATAATAGTCCTCTAGTGCAGATTATACCTGCGGATGCGCCCGTTCCAGCTTTGAGTGCAATTTATTCAGTGCATGCAAATAAGCCTTGGCCGAGGCCACCACGATATCGGTATCTGAACCCTGGCCATTCACGATGCGCCCGCCGCGCGAAAGGCGCACCGTGACTTCGCCCTGAGCATCGGTGCCGCTGGTAATGTTGTTCACCGAATACAGCAACAAATCTGTGCCGCTGTTGACGATGGCCTCGATCGCCTTGAACGCGGCATCAACCGGGCCACCACCATCGGCTGCGGCTTGTTTCTCCGCGCCCTGCTCTGCCAACACGATGCTCGCGTGCGGGGTCTCGCCGGTTTCTGAACAGACCTTGAGCGAGACCAATTTATAGGTCTCCTGTTCCAGGGCTTGGGCCTCATCGCTCACCAAGGCATGCAAATCATCATCAAAAATTTCATGCTTCTTATCGGCTAACTCTTTAAAGCGTGCGAAAGCAGCGTTCACCGCTTCTTCCGATTCCAACTCGATGCCGATTTCTTGCAGGCGGGTGCGGAAGGCGTTACGCCCGGAGTGCTTGCCCAACACCATTTTGTTCGCGCTCCAACCCACATCTTCGGCACGCATGATTTCGTAGGTCTGGCGATGCTTGAGTACGCCGTCCTGGTGAATACCAGATTCGTGTGCGAAGGCATTGGCGCCGACGATGGCTTTGTTCGGCTGGACTGCGAAGCCGGTGATGCCTGATACCAAGCGCGATGCCGGTACGATTTGTGTGGTGTCGATGCGTGTATCGCAACCAAAAAAATCCTGACGTGTGCGCATCGCCATCACCACTTCTTCCAAAGAGGCGTTACCGGCACGTTCGCCCAGGCCATTGATGGTGCATTCCACTTGGCGTGCGCCATTGAGTACGGCAGCAAGCGAGTTGGCTACCGCCAAACCCAAGTCATTGTGGCAATGCACAGAGAATATCGCCTTATCGGAATTAGGTACGCGGCTGCGCAAGTTGTAAATCAGCTCGCCGAATTGCTGTGGCATGTTGTAGCCCACGGTGTCGGGAATATTCACGGTAGTGGCGCCGGCGGCGATCACCGCTTCCAGAACCCGACACAAGAAATCCAACTCGGAACGCCCCGCATCTTCGGGCGAGAACTCGACGTTGTCGGTCCACTTGCGCGCCCAGTGCACGGCTTTGACCGCTTGCTCGACCACTTGATCTGGCGTCATGCGCAGCTTTTTTTCCATATGAATCGGGCTAGTCGCGAGAAATGTGTGGATGCGACTGGAAGCGGCGTCCTTGACCGCTTCGCCGGCGCGATCAATATCGCGCTCCAAAGCACGCGCCAAACCACACACCGTGCTGTCCTTAATCACGCTGGCAACCGCTTTTACTGACTCAAAATCGCCGTTGGAAGCGGCTGGGAAACCGGCCTCGATGACATCGACCTTCATCCGCTCCAATTGCTTGGCAATGCGGACTTTTTCTTCCTTGGTCATGGATGCGCCGGGGCTTTGCTCGCCATCGCGCAAGGTAGTGTCAAAAATAATCAAATGGTCTTTCATGGTGTTCTCCATGCATTTCGCGTGTGCTTCGGCCACGCGACAAAATTCAAATAGACCGGAAGTTTATCCGATCCGCTCAAAACGACAACTGGGATGAGGTGGAAGTGTTTAGCGCGCGACGCGCAGCAGCAGGCTGGCCAGCAGAACGTTGGCCAGTTGTGAAACGAATTGATTGTGTGCAAATGCGAACATGGAGTGAAATATATCGGCTTTTTCGGCGGCGTGCAAGTAATCGGGCTGCGCTCTGCCAGAAAACCTTACCTCAAAATAGCACTAATTTACGGAATGGCTACGCTTGCCGGCAGACGCTTCGGCGCGACCACCGCGCTAAAAATAGCTTGCGATGGAGTTGGGGAAGCCCATTTGCTTAGCGGATAACGGCAATGCCAAACGGGGTATCGCCTACCGGTACTGTGCCGACCACGGTATTACTGGCAGCATCAATTATGGAAACTGTACTAGAAGCCGCGTTCGTCACGTAGACGCGGCTACCTGCCGGGTTATGCGCAATGCCCTCTGGGCCCGCACCCACCGGCACCGTGCCGACAACGGTATTGCTAGCGGTGTCGATTACGGAGACAGCATTTGAAAAGGTGTTCGCCACGTAGGCGCGAGAACCCGCCGGGTTTAGGACGATGCCATATGGGGAAATACCCACCGGCACCGTGCCGACCACAGTATTGCTGGCGGTGTCGATTACGGAGACCGTATTAGAATTCGAATTCGCCACGTAGGCGCGGCTGCCCGCCAGGTTTAGCGCGATGCCCGCCGGGGTAACCCCCACCGGCACCGTGCCGACCACGCTATTGCTGGCGGTGTCGATTACGGAGACCGTATTCGAAATCTGGTTCGTTACATAGGCGCGGGTGCCCGCCGGATTTAACGCGATACCATCTGGAAGGCTCCCCACCGGCACCGTGCCGACCACGACATTACTGGCGGTATCGATTACCGAGACCGTATTAGAAATAAAGTTCGCCACGTAGGCACGGCTGCCCGCCGAGTTTAACGCGATGACATATGGAAAATTCCCCACTGGCACCGTGCCGACCACGCTATTGCTGGCGGTATCGATGACCGAGACCGAATTAGAACCTGAGTTCGCCACATAGGCGCGGCTGCCCGTCGGGTTTAGCGCGATGCCCGCCGGGGTAACCCCCACCGGCACCGTGCCGACCACGCTATTGCTGATGGTGTCGACTACGGAGACTGTATTTGAATACTGGTTCGCCACGTAAGCGCGGCTAGGTCTGTTTACGTCATACGCCGCCTGCAAAACCGAGAGCTGCGCGACCAGCGCACTGATATCCGGCATGACGCCCAGCACGCCCTGCGGGCCTTGCGGCCCAACCGCACCTGTCGCACCTACTGGCCCAACTGCACCCGCTGGCCCAGGCACACCCTGGATACCTGCCGGCCCCGTCGGCCCCAACAAACCTGGATCACCCTTAGGCCCCTGTGGACCCGCTTGTCCGACCAGCGTGATGTCGAGATAGGCGGCATGGCCCGTGCCGGTGTTTTCTTTGCTGTCGAGATAGACCGTCGTACTGGGCGCGCTGCTGGATGCGGCAATGGAAAAACCCAGCGCGCTGCTCGGTGAATCGATCCAATTTTTGACATCGGTGGTGACATCGACGGCGATATATTGGCCGGCGTTGCTCACGGGCACGGTGTAGCCTACGCCGCCCACGCTGGGTTGCGTGGCTTGGGTGACGCTGGCTTCAGCCCAGGCACCGGTAACGGTGCGAATATCGATCGCACCGGCCGTGCCGACTTTGTTTACCCACAGGAATAAGGTGGCCTTGGCAATACTGCCGCTGGCGGTACCGGCGGGCAGCGCTGCGAAGTCGAATCGCAGCAGCGCGCTATAGGTGCCGCCAACATTAAGTGTAGGCAAGCTGCCGAAGTTGCTCGTCGGCAAGGCGCTGTTGAGGTGCGCATCGGCAACGCTTGGGGCGGTGACGGCACTGGCGTTGAGCGGCAGCAAACCCGCAAGAGTGAAGGCGAGCGTGGTCAGCAGTTTTATAATTTTGTTCATTTTGTGTCTCATTATTTTCGTATCTGTGCGTGGCAGGAGCTTCAACGCAACCGCCGCGCTAAATATAGCTTGCGAAAAATTTAGTGAAGCCAACTCACTTAGCGGATAACGGCAATGCCATTCGAGCTAGAACCCACCGGCACCGTGCCCACCACAGTATTGCTGGCGGTATCGATTACCGAGACCGAATTAGAACTTGTAGAACTTGCGGTGGCCACATAGACGCGGCTACCCGCCGGGTTAATCGCAATGGCACGTGGAGTCACATTCCCAAGCGGTACTGTGCCTACCACAGTATTACTGGCGGTGTCGATTACGGAGACTGTATTAGAATTCGAATTCGCCACGTAGGCGCGGCTGCCCACCGGGTTTAACACGATACTCGCTGGCCCCCCCCCACCGGCACCGTGCCGACCACGACATTACTGGCGGTGTCGATTACGGAGACTGTATTAGGAATAAGGTTCGTCACGTAGGCGCGGCTACCCGCCGGGTTTAACGCAATACCCTCTGGGTCGCCCCCCACGGGCACCGTGCCGATCACGGTATTGCTGGCGGTGTCGATTACGGAGACTGTATCGGAAATCCGGCTCGTCACGTAAGCACGGCTGCCAGCCGAGTTTAGCGCGATGGCAATCGGTCTAACGCCTACCGGCACCGTGCCGATCACGGTATTGCTGGCGGTGTCGATTACGGAGACTGTATCGGAATTTAGGTTCGTCACGTAAGCACGGCTGCCAGCCGAGTTTAGCGCGATGCCAACCGGCAAAGCACCCACCGGCACCGTGCCGATCACGGTATTGCTGGTGGTGTCGATTACGGAGACCGAATTAGAATTCATCGTCACATAAGCGCGGGTGCCAGTCGGGTTTAGCGCGATGGCAACCGGGCTAAACCCCACCGCTATCGTGCCGACCACGGCATTGCTTGCGGTGTCGATTACGGAGACCCTGTCAAAGTTCGTCACGTAAGCGCGGCTAGGCCTGGTCACGTCAGACGCGACCTGCAAGGCCGCGACTTGCGCGACAAGCGCGTTGATATCCGGCGTGGCGCCCGGCACGCCTTGCGGGCCTTGCGGCCCAACCGCACCTGTCGGCCCCGGTACGCCTTGCACACCTTGCGGCCCAACTGCGCCTGCCGGCCCCGTCGGCCCCGTCGGCCCCAACAAACCTGGATCACCCTTAGGCCCCTGTGGCCCCGCTTGTCCGACCAGCGTGATGTCGAGATAGGCGGCATGGCCGGTGCCGGTGTTTTCCTTGCTATCGAGATAGACCGTGGTGCTAGGCGCACTGCTGGATGCGGCTAGCGAAAATCCCAGCGCGCTGCTTGGTGCGTCAATCCAATTTTTGACATCGGTGGTGACATCGACGGCGATATATTGGCCGGCGTTGCTCACGGGTACGGTGTAGCCTACGCCGCCCACGCTGGGTTGCGTGGCTTGGGTGACGCTGGCTTCAGCCCAAGCGCCGGTAACGGTGCGAATATCGATCGCACCGGCCGTGCCGACTTTGTTCACCCACAGGAATAAGGTGGCCTTGGCGACGCTGCCACTGGCGATACCGGCGGGCAGCGATGCGAAGTCGAATTGCAGCAGCGCGCTATAGGTGCCGCCAACATTAAGTGTCGGCAAGCTGCCGAAGTTGCTCGTCGGCAAGGCGCTGTTGAGGTGCGCATCGGCAACGCTTGGGGCGGTGATGGCGTTGGCGTTGAACGGCAGCATGGCCGCAGCGGCAAGGCCAAGGGCTGCGACGAGTTTTTTGATTGGGTGCATTTTTAGGGTTCCCTTTTTAAGCTTGGTTATTTTTGTTGGTGCTAAAGCGCCATTGCTCGAATGTTTGGTGTCGGCAGATGCCGCTTCAGACCAAAGATGAGAACGAGGCCCAGACTCAGTAGCGCCAGGCTGGCGGGCTCTGGGACATTGTTGCTGTTATCCGGGAGTGCATAATCCACGGCCCAGTTGCAACTGCGCTGCGAACCATCAACCAGGATGCATTGACCATCGACGCCGAGATAATCGGGACCGGTGAAGTTACCGCGCCCGGTTTGCAAAAAGCCATCGGTGAAGAATGGGCCGAGGGCGGTGTTGGTGTCCTGGGTGAGGGTCAGCAAATAATCGCCGGCGTTAAGCAGCACGCTCAGGCCGACATCCCAGCAGTAGCCGCTGGCGCTATCGGTAATCGCACCGGCAGGGCAAGAGCCGCTGGCGCCAGCCTGGGCGGTTTGCAGTAATTCTTGGTTACCGCTGGCACTGAATAAAGACAACACGGGAGCGAAGCCGCCGGCCGCAATATTGTCACCTGCGCCATTTACGCCGCCGCCAAAGGACCAAGTTCGCGCACTGAATTGGAAGCTTGAACCGAGACTAAAGGTAAAGAGCCTGACTTCGTCGTCGCTGCTAAAGCTGCCCTGTGTCGAAATGATGGCGGCTTGTGCGTTACAACAAAAAAAGATAGAGAGTACAGCTAAAATTTTAGCGATATTGATTTTCATATTATTCTGCCTGCCCGTTTAAATACTTTATTAATTTCTAATTTTTAGCGGACTCAACCAAAAACGACTTATCCACTGAGGCGAAGAATATCGAGCTACAGGTACAGCCTGCAATACGCAAAAGTTCGTATTCGCGGGAAATCCCGGGGTAGTTAATATCATGCAAGCCTCGGTTTTACTTACAAACGAGGTTAATCCTTTGATGTACATTGTGCGCTGACGCCAAATGCTTTATTTTCCGGGAAATGGATCAATTGATGGCCCAACAAGTAAGCTGAAATGGCTAGATTCCTAGCGAAAGATACCTACAGAAAATCATGTTAAGCGGCACGCCATCAGGCGCCATCAATTTACAGCGGTTTGCAATTCATGCCGCACTAATGTGCTTTTGCTGCATTTCTTGGAACGCTTCCGCGAGCTTGAATGCGTTCGACGGTAAGCTCGATCCCGTTAAGGTGCAGTTGAAGTGGGCGCACCAATTCCAATTCGCGGGATTTTATGCAGCGATAGAAAAGGGATTTTACCGGGAGGCGGGACTCGATGTAGCGCTGATCGAGGCGCGGCCCGAAATGAATACCGATGACGAGGTGCTATCAGGCGCCGCCGATTTCGGGGTTGGAACCAGCAGCATTCTGTTGCTGCGCGCGCAAGGCAAGCCGGTTGTCGTGCTCGCCGTAATTTTCCAACACTCGCCATCGGTTCTGCTCGCGTTACGCAGTTCGGGTATCGACACTATTCACGACCTCGCCGGCAAACAGGTGATGATTGAGCCTAATGCCGCCTCAAATCTTGGTTATCTTCGCCAGGAAGGCTTATTGGACAAGGTCCACATTGTGCGGCACTCGTTTAATCTTGATGGCCTGATTTCCGGCAAGATCGCAGCGCAATCGAGTTTCTCGACCAACGAGCCCTACATACTGCAGCAAGCGGGTATCCCCTACCGAGAGTTTTCGCCGCGCGAGGGCGGCGTGGATTTCTACGGCGACAATCTCTTTACGACCGAACGGCAAATTGCGGAACACCCCGAACGCGTCAAGGCGTTTCGTCAGGCTACCCTGCGCGGATGGACATACGCCATGACGCATGTGGACGAAATGATCGATCTGATTCGGACAAAATATGCTCCCGAAAAATCGCGCGGTGCGCTTCGTTTCGAGGCGCAGGAACAGGGCAAGCTCATGGAACTCGATTTGATTGAAGCGGGTTATATGAATCCCGGACGTTGGCGGCATGTCGCGGAAGTCTATGCAGGGCTTGGCATGTTGCCGAAAGGCTTCAGGCAACATGGCTTGCTGTACGATCCCAACCCGCACGCGGACTACACTTGGCTGATCCGGGCGTTGGCGATCACCATCGCCATTATCGCGACCACTTTGGCGTTGATTTTTTATATTACCCGCCTGAACGGGAAATTGCGGGCGCAAATGGCGGAAACGCAGCGAATGAAAGATGTGGCAGAGCGGGCAAATACGGAAAAACAACAATTTATTGCAGTCGCAAGCCATGACCTGCGTCAACCGCTATACGCATTGAGCCTGTTCCTCGATGGACTTCTCGCATGTCCTCTCCCAGAACGAGAAAGCAAGATTGTCGGAAATATTCGGCAATCGGTCAGAATGATGAATGAACTGTTCGATGGCCTTATGGATATCTCCAGACTGGAAACCCATGTCTATCAGACCAAACCAGTGGATTTCCCGATCGAGGAACTGATTGCGCGTTTGCATCGCGAATTTCTACCGCTGGCACTGGGCAAGGGGCTGAAATTCGAATTCGTGACAAGTTCGGTTGTCGTTCATAGCGACCCACTGTTGCTGGAGCGGATCTTGCGAAATTTCCTTACTAACGCCGTGAAGTATTGCGAAGGAGGACGCATCTTGCTTGGTTGCCGCAGACGACCAGCCAGCCTCTCCATCGAAGTCCACGATACTGGCCCTGGCATTGCCTATGCGCATCAGAAAGAAATATTCCAGGAGTACTGGCGTTTGAGCGAGCAGTCAGATGCACGAGGCAAGAGCATGGGCCTTGGCTTGGCGATCGTGGAGCGGCTAGCGAGGATTTTGGGGCACCGCTTGGAAGTGCGTTCTATACCTGGAAAAGGATCCACATTCTCCGTCGAAGTGCCGTTGGGCGAGAAAGTACCTGCGCAGCAATGTGCCGAAGATAATCGATTTGCACCAATGGATATGTCCGTTATTGTGATAGAAGATGAAATGGCGATTCGAAATGGCTTGCGCACAATGCTTACAGACTGGGGATGTGCGGTATGGACTGCCGCTTCTTGGGAAGATTGTCAGTCCAGGCTGAATGAGGTTACAAAAACACCAGACGTCATCATTAGCGATTTTCAGCTTGGCCCTGGCGAAAATGGATTGATGGCGATTCGGCGCTTACGGGCCATATTCGATACCCCTATCCCCGCCATTCTGATCACCGGCGACGTGACGCGCAGTTTTGAAAAAGAAGCGGGACTCTTGAGTGTTCCGGTCTTATTAAAGCCAGTGCCTATCCTTGAGTTACACAACATGCTATTGCACATGAGCGGGCGCGACAAGGCGTCAGTTTGAAAATGCCATTTCAACGTTTTTCCACAACATCGACGAAGCAAGGCGTGTATTAAACTGGGTTGTACAAACCGTGTTTAACGGCGAACGCGGCGATTTCCGCTGCGTTATTGAGATTGAGTTTGCGCATGATGTTTTCGCGATGTTTGCGTACAGTGCCGACGCTGATATTCATGCAGAGCGCAATTTCATCGCTACTTTTGCCATCCGCTACCAGCACCACGACTTCACGTTCACGTGCACCGAGCATAGAAACTGCGTAAGCGGCCAGCCGCTCCACGCCACCGGATGCGCGATTTATGGTGATGTAGCCTTCAGCGGCAACAGCTCATCAATCCGGCTATTCGGCCAAGCCGGCAATTTCTCCAGTGTATCCTTCAGCCAG
>Ga0315270_10000074_pt1 | contig 51400 bp, 59 predicted proteins | sample C1_bottom_MG_FD_204932 | JGI IMG/M metagenome (GOLD analysis project Ga0315270, IMG submission 204932) | Sediment microbial communities from Yellowstone Lake, YNP, Wyoming, USA - C1_bottom | ecosystem: Environmental > Aquatic > Freshwater > Lake > Sediment | place: USA: Wyoming | collected... | reverse complement strand
CATTTGTTCCAGCAAACGATTCGCGCTTTGCGCCACCGCTTCGATATATTTCGCATCCGGCGACAATAAAATGGCTTGCGCCAATTCGTCGTGCTCTGCTTGCGAAAACAAGTCCATCGCAATCCAGTCAGGGTCAGTCTGCCCGTCGCAGATCACAAGTATTTCCGATGGCCCGGCGATCATGTCGATGCCGCACACGCCGAACACGCGGCGCTTCGCGGCTGCCACATAGGCATTTCCGGGCCCGACGATCTTGTCCACTTTCGGGATGGTCGCCGTGCCGTAAGCCAGAGCTGCTACTGCTTGCGCCCCGCCAATGGTGAAAACGCGATCTACGCCCGCCAGATACGCTGCCGCCAGCACCAGATGATTCCTCACGCCGTCCGGGGTCGGTACCACCATGATCAATTCAGCCACACCGGCCACCTTGGCAGGCAGAGCATTCATCAACACCGAGGACGGATAAGCCGCCTTGCCACCCGGCACATACAGGCCAACGCGATCCAGCGGCGTCACCTGCTGGCCGAGCAGCGTACCGTCGGCATCAGTGTAGCTCCACGAAGCTTGCACCTGCTTCTTGTGATAATCAGTAATGCGCTGCGCGGCCTGCTCCAGGGCGTTGCGCTGTTCTGCTGGCAAGCTGTCGAACGCGGTGCGCAATTCGGATTTCGCTATTTCCAGCGCTGCAGCGCCACTCATTTTGAGGCGATCAAAACGCTGCGTATATTCGAGCAAGGCCGCGTCACCGCGCTTGCGCACATCGGCAAGGATGCCTACTACGGTCGCCTCGAGTTTGTCGTCCGCTGTTTCCTCGAACGCCAGTAGTTGGGTTAGCTCTGCATCAAAGCCCCTTGCTCGACTGGAAAGTTGTCTGATCTTCATTCTGGAATCGCTCTGTTATTTCTTGATGGCACGCGCAAATGCATCCAGCATCGGCTGGATCGCGTCATGTTTCAATTTAAGCGCGGCCTGGTTCACCACCAAACGCGATGAAATATCGGTTATGTGTTCGACTGCCTTGAGGTGGTTCGCCTTCAGCGTGTTGCCGCTGCTCACCAAGTCAACAATCGCATCGGACAAACCAACCAGCGGCGCCAACTCCATCGAGCCATACAGCTTGATCAGATCCACATGCACGCCTTTTGCAGCGAAGTGCGCCCTGGCGGTGTGCACGTATTTGGTCGCCACGCGCAGACGCGCGCCCTGCCTGACCGCAGACTCATAATCAAAATCATCGCGTACCGCCACCATCATGTGGCAGCGGGCGATGTTCAGATCTAGTGGCTGATACAAACCCGTGCCGCCGTGTTCATCCAGCACATCCTTGCCCGCCACGCCAATGTCCGCCGCACCATATTGCACGTAGGTCGGCACATCGCTGGCACGTACGATGATCAGCCGCACATCAGCACGATTGGTCGGCAGAATCAGTTTGCGCGACGACTCGGGGTCTTCTGGCGCGGTGATGCCTGCAGCCTTCAGTAGCGGCAGGGTTTCTTCGTAGATGCGGCCTTTGGAGAGCGCGATTGTGATACCAGTCATTTGGATTTGTTAGTTCAAGTAAAGATACGTATTCTATCGTTAAATGCGGCATAAGTTGAAAACTTGCTATTCACTGAAAATACCATATTGACCCGCCCATTCAATGGGCGGACACACAAAATCAGTAGTGAGTTCTTTCTTCAATTAACTTTCACAGCGAGGGGAAAATTATGGAATATCATCTGAAAAATATCTGCTGGGCTTACTGGCGCTTTGCGCTGGCGCGGCCCATGCAGCGGAAGATCACAACGGCCGCAATTGGGCAGCAGCGTGCTCGGCTTGCCTCGGCACCAATGGTCACGAAATGGCCGGGATGGTGGCTCGCTATGGAATCCAGAAGTTGATTCGTTGCCCCGGATTTATTCCTCGCGTTTGCTGCTCGTGCTGATGATCAGCACCCCGCCCAATACCAGTGACGAACCGATGATCTGTATCAACGAGATGCTCTCACCCAAAATCAGGTAAGCCAATAATATCGTGCTGACCGGGCCTATGGTGCCGATCAACGACGCGCTGCCAGAACCGATGCGACGTATCGCGAATGACAGCATAAACACAGGCAACACTGTGGAGAAAATCGCCATCGCAATGGACAGCTCGTACACACGCAGCGGCAAATCGAGCGCTCCCATCGGACGCATCACGACAAACTGCAACAGGCTGGCTGCGCTTGCGACCACCATCGCATAGGCAGTAAATCGCATCGCGCCAATGCGTGCGATGGCATGTCCCGCCCCCACCAGATAGATCGAATATGACAAAGTGCTGGCGAACACCAGTGAAGCGCCAAGCACAACACTGCCACCTTGTTTCATACCAACGTCGTGCATGAGTACCAGCGCAATTCCCGCATAGCTCAACGCCATTGCGGAAAGCGTCTTTCTGCCTATGGCGCGTTTGTAAATCAGTGCCGCGAGCATCACCGTCATCGTCGGATAGAGGAACAAGACCAGGCGCTCCAAACCTGCGGAGATATATTGCAGCCCAAGAAAATCGAGAAAGCTGGAAAGATAGTAACCGACCAAACCCAACCCCAGCACCAGCAAGCGGTCATGCGTGTTCAACGGCTCGGCATGCTGGCGTTTAGCCCAAAGTGCCACGCCGATAAAGAATGGTGCCGAAAATACCATACGCAATGCCAGCAGCGTGACTGCATCCACGCTGTCAAGATAGGCCAGCTTCACCAGGATCGCCTTGGCCGAAAAACCGACCGCCGCGAGCAGCGCGAAAACAACGCCAAGAAACACATCCCGATTAGCGGAAGTACTGCGTATATGACTTGCCATGATGCTAAAACCCCAAGTGATAGGCAAATGCGGGTCTCATGCGAAAGCAACGCGGTCGACCCGCAGTTGCCGTTACTAAACAAATGATTAAAACAGGAACGTGCTGCGGTTGTGAGTTAGGGAGAACAACCACAGTCGCTTATTGTTGATTGCTGCAGCAAAAGTAATCGGTTGCATATGCATAGGGAAAGAATATACGGGGTCGGATTATGTGCGTCAATTTTTCAGGTGGAATGCGTTCTCAGCCGAAATGCCCACAAACGGCAGTATGCGTCCTGCTGCTCTATTCACCCTAACGCCAGATGATGTTTATCGATAAAATATCGAACTTGACACTATTTATCTTGTCTGTATTAATCCTTATTTAAGAATACCATGCACCCTACTCCTTACTGTCATTTCAAATATGCTGATGAAAAATAAATTACTTTGGATACTGCTGGCTTTTACTTTAGCCGCACTCAATACAACGCAGGCTGCCCAGCTTCTTATACCGCTTGAACAGCAATCTAAAGCAGCCTTTTTATCCGCCAAGATCCTAAGCCGGTACCATTACAAACAAGTTGAGCTTGACGATGACTTGTCTTCGCAGATATTCGACAATTATCTAAAATCACTTGATAGCGAAAAGGTGTTTTTCTTGCAGGCTGACATTGATCAGCTCGCCTATGCGCGAACCAAGCTTGATGATGCGATACTCAATCAGGACTTGAGCATCCCTTTCCTCATATTCAATCTCTATCAGCAGCGGGTTTCCGAGCGCTTTACCTATGCTCGTTCGTTACTGAAGAACGAATTTGATTTCAAGAAAAATGAAAGCTTTCAATACACCCGCAAGGATGCGCCATGGCCAAACTCTGAAGACGAATTGAATGATTTGTGGCGCAAGCGTGTTAAAAACGACTGGCTACGGCTCAAGCTGGCTGGCAAGGACGGCAAAAGTATTGCCGACACATTGGGCAAAAGATATGGCAATTCCCTGAACAGCCTGTCCAAGATCAAAAGTGAAGACGCATTTCAAAACTTCATGAACGCCTATGCAACGGCTATAGACCCGCATACCAGTTATTTTGGTGTACGCGCTTCGGAAGAATTTGATATTTCGATGAGATTATTTCTGGTTGGCATCGGTGCCGTGCTAAATAACAGGGATGAATACGTCACGATTAGAGAGCTGGTGGCAGGCGGCCCAGCTGCTCTTTCTGGCAAACTGAGGGTCGGGGACCGTATCGTAGGGGTCGGACAGGGCGAAAGTGGTCAAATGACCGAAATAATGGGCTGGCGCATTGATGACGCTGTAGCCTTGATACGTGGCGCCGAGGATTCTGTGGTGCGACTTGATGTGCTTCCCGCAACAGCCGGCGCTGACGGAAAACTCAAGCACATTTCCCTGATTCGGAAAAAGATCAGCCTGGATAAACAGGCCGCCAAAAAATCAATCATCGAGGTGAAAGACGGGGGCTCAATCCGCCACATCGGAGTTATCTCACTGCCCGGGTTCTATCAGGATTTTACTGCCCGCCAGAAAGGCGACAAGGAATTCAAAAGTGCAACCAGGGATGTATCTCGCCTGCTAGAAGAGCTAAAAAAAGACAAGGTAGATGGCGTACTGGTGGACCTGCGTAACAATGGTGGCGGATCATTGTATGAAGCCATCGAGCTGACAGGCCTGTTCATTGACAAAGGCCCTGTGCTACAGCAACGCGACTCCGAAGGTAATGTAACAGTTGAGAACGATACTCATGCCGGTCTTATCTGGAATGGGCCGCTAGGTGTACTCATTAATCGTGCCTCGGCATCTGCCTCTGAGATATTTGCGGCGGCGATACAGGATTACGGTCGAGGAGTTGTGATCGGTGAACCCAGCTTTGGCAAAGGTACCGTGCAGACGGTGGCGGATCTTGATCAAATCATGAAAAACGATAAGCCAGTATTGGGCGAACTCAAAATGACCGTCTCCCAATTTTTCCGCATCAATGGCGGCACCACCCAGTTACGCGGCGTGATTCCGGATATCAATTTCCCAACGATGACTGACCCGGATGAATTTGGTGAGTCCAGCTTCGACAATGCCTTGCCATGGACATTGATTCAGGCGGCTGACTATGTCCAGGCAGGTGACTTGACAAGTATCGTACCCAAGCTGATAGAGAGCCACGACAAGCGCGTAAACCAAGACAAAGAATTCCAGTATCTACGCGAAGATATAGCCGAGTTCAACACACTCCGCCAAAAAAACCTGATCTCGCTCAATGAATCTGATCGTCGAAAAGAGCGCGAAGCGCAGGATGCCCGCGAAAAGTCTCGTGATAAAAACAGAGGGGACAATGAGTCGAGGAAAGCATCTGCCGAGGCCAGGAACCATGCACTACAAGACGACGGCATGCTATCCAGCGAACGAAACCTCAGTGCTGACCTGGCCATCGAGAATGCAAATAAAAACGCCAAGGATATATTATTGAACGAAGCGGTGCATATAGTCAGCGATGAGGTTGGACTACTGAAAGCAAAACCCAGACTCGCTACCAGCATATCGCCATAACTATTGGTCGCCTGCGCTATTGCGGTGCTGAGCCAAACAGTTATGTTCCATTATTAGGCAGTCATTCACGATGTGGGGAAACGGCTGGGCGCAAAGCGGTCACTTTGTCGGTTTGGGACGCGGTTTTTTGTAGAGCTCACTCAATCGCAATATCTCTTGCCAAGCTTTTTCCGGGAAACCTCTGCGATCAAATCTGCCGCCGCTATAAGTGGGATGCAATAGATCAGCCATATAGGTTTCACCATCAGGCGAATTCCAAAGCTGGACGATCTTTTCCAGGACATGAGGAAACTTTTCCTCAAGTATCTGAGGGTATTGGTTCGGCAAGCATTTCAGTGTTTGCAATACAGTTTCTCTACTGACCATCACCCTCTCCCTTATCATCTGCTTTGTCTTATTGGTAGCGCCGGAATGTTATGAAACGCCAAGGTGAGCATAGCGTAGAGCAAATTCGTTAAGTAAGTCAATCCTGATTAGCAATCAGTTGCTTCGCGCAGAACCTTGTCCGCGTCCTGCATGAAGGCTGCCAATACTTCGCAACAGGTCAAACACCACCCCACAGCGGCGATCCGGATGCATCGAGATAGCAAAGGTAAGCGCGCAGGTCGAATTCCAGATGGTGATAATCCGGCTCCATGTGCAAACACAGTTGATAGAAGGACTTGCTGTGCTCGGGCTCCCTGATGTGTGCAAGCTCGTGAACGACGATCATGCACAGAAATTCCAGTGGCATTTCCCTGAACACCGATGCAACTCGTAACTCGCGACTGGTCTTGAGATTGGTACCTTGCACCCGCGAGATGCGGGAATGGGTGCCCAGCGCGTTCTGTATGACATTCAGCTTGCTGTCGAACGCCACGCGGCTCAGCTTCCCGGCGTTGCGTAAATGCCTGGCTTTGCATTCGAGCACGTAGTCATAGAGGGCCTTATCGGTACGCACCTTGTGAGCGCAGGGATACTTCTTCAACAGCATGCCACCGAGCAGGCCCTGCCCGATTAGCATCTGCACCTGCTCTGTCAGCGCAGCTGGATAGCCAGCAAGATAATTCAGCGGAGATTTCGGATACATAGGGTCAGGTCAGCGCGTGAGACTTTACAAACCAAGGCCGTGGACGGCAATTATAAAATCCAATGTGCCCATTAGTAATTCAAGAAATGATAAAGAGGCTGACCTTGAATTACTTTTTGCCCCCAACTGATATATCGACCTTCGCCCCTTTCGTCACTGGCTGACACTCGCAAGTTGCTTATCAAGTATCACCAGCGCGATGCCACCGAGTATGGCTACAGACGACAATGACAGACGCAGCGTCAAGGACTCACCGAGAAAAACGATGCCGCCCACGGCGACTATGACCGGCACACTGAGTTGCACAGTCGCAGCCTTGGTTGATTTCAAAACCGGTAATATGGTGTACCAGATGGCATAGCCGATTCCGGAAGCTAGCGCTCCCGACGCAACTGCGTACCAGAATCCGGCGCTATCCAGAGAAGTGCGATCCAACATCGATAAGCTCAATACTGCCGCAAAAGGAATAGTGCGCAGGAAATTACCCGCCGTTACCCGGGTGGGATCTCCTGACCCTTTCCCACGCAAAGAATAGATACCCCATGCAACCCCTGCACCCAGCATCAACAGGGAGCCGAACACTGGCGGGGCAGAGAGTCCCGGCAGCAACAGGCCTACCAATCCAGCGAGAGCGAGCACAAATCCGAAAAGCTGCAATCCCTGCAGACGTTCTCCAACCCAGATGCCATGGCCGATCATCATTGCCTGGACTGTGCCGAAGAGCAGCAGCGCACCAGTTGCCGTTGGAAGACTGACATAGGCAAAAGAAAAACCTGCCGCATATGCAAACAACGCGAATGCAGATAACCAGTTTCCCTTGCCGGTCTGTGTGCCGCGACTAACACGCACGATGAACCAGAGCATCAGCGCTCCTGAGATCAGTCGTATCGTGGTAAAGCTGGCGGCATCAATGGTGGTGTGTCTCAGTGCGGCCCGGCACAGCAGTGAGTTACCCGCAAACGCAATCATGGCCAGTAACGTCAGGACAATTATGCGTGGATAGGACAATGAATTTCCTTAAGGTTGAAGGGAAGTATCGATTTAAATTCTTTTATTAAAGAAATTTTGTGTCAGAAACCTGCTTTGATCATACATGACTGCGTGAGTGATTCTACGGAAGGCGCAGTAATGCGGCAAGCAAACAATTGGGCAGCTTGCCCCCCAATTCACCAGTTGGGAAAGCTTTCAAAATCGCGTAAACTCTCCGGTCGTCCCGATAAACCAGAAACAGCCAAGTTGGATTGCATGGAACAGATACGTATTCGCGGTGCTCGCACCCACAATTTAAAGAACATCAGCCTCGATCTACCGCGCCACAAGCTGGTTGTAATCACCGGCTTGTCAGGTTCCGGCAAGTCCTCGCTCGCCTTTGACACCTTGTATGCAGAGGGACAGAGGCGCTATGTGGAGTCGCTTTCCGCTTACGCGCGCCAATTTTTGCAGTTGATGGAAAAGCCTGATGTCGATCTGATCGAGGGTTTGTCGCCCGCGATTGCGATTGAACAGAAAGCGACCTCGCACAACCCGCGCTCCACGGTCGGTACGGTCACCGAGATACATGATTACCTGCGGCTGCTGTTCGCGCGCGCGGGCGACCCATACTGCCCGCAACACGATCTGGTGTTGCAGGCGCAGTCTGTGGGGCAGATGGTAGACCATGTGCTGGAGCTGCCGGAAGACACTAAAGTGATGATTCTTTCTCCCTTGGTCGTAGAGCGTAAAGGCGAGCAGCTGGACCTTTTCGACGAGTTGCGCGCGCAAGGCTTTACCCGGCTGCGCATCAACGGCAAGGTATATGAGATGGATGCATTACCAACCTTGCAGAAGACCAAGAAGCACACTGTAGAGATCGTGGTCGATCGTCTTAAGGTGAGCGCAGAGGCGAAGCAGCGCTTGGCGGAATCTTTCGAAACTGCGTTGCGCCATGCTGACGGCCGAGCGGTAGCGGTGGAGATGGATACGGACAATGAGCACATGTTCTCGGCGAAATTCGCCTGCTCGATCTGCAATTATTCGCTGCCCGAACTAGAACCGCGTTTATTTTCGTTCAACAACCCGATGGGCGCGTGCCCGAAGTGCGACGGGCTCGGCAACATCACATTTTTTGATCCCAAACGCATCGTCGCTTTTCCCACACTTTCACTTAGCTCCGGCGCGATCAAGGGCTGGGACAGACGCAACCAGTTTTATCACCAGTTGCTCGCCGGACTCGCCAAGCACTACGACTTCGATATTGAGCAATCTTTCGAGAGTCTGCCGGAGAAGATTCAGCAGGTGGTCCTATACGGCAGCGGAAAAACCGAGATCGCCTTCCAGTACATCAACGAGCGCGGCAAGCCAACTCTTCGCGAACATTCCTTTGAGGGCGTGGTCAACAATCTGGAACGGCGCTACAGGGAAACAGACTCGCCCACCGTGCGCGAAGAGTTGGCGAAATTCCAGAACGGCTGCATCTGCCCGGAGTGCAAGGGCACTCGCTTGCGCATCGAGGCGCGCCATGTGCGTGTCGCTAATATGAACCTGTACGAGATTAGTGCGCTTCCATTGAAGCAGGCGCTAACTTTCTTCCAGGAGATGAAGTTGCAAGGTCAAAAGCAGGCGATTGCAGAAAAGATCGTTCAGGAGATCGCCAATCGCTTGACGTTCTTGAACAATGTCGGGCTCGAATATCTATCACTGGAGCGCTCTGCCGAAACCCTGTCTGGTGGCGAGGCTCAGCGCATCCGGCTCGCTTCTCAGATAGGCTCTGGCCTGACCGGCGTGATGTATGTGCTGGACGAGCCTTCCATCGGGCTGCACCAGCGCGACAACGACCGTCTTTTGACCACGCTGAAAAGGCTCCGGGACATGGGCAACAGCGTGATCGTTGTGGAGCATGATGAAGAAGCGATACGCGCCGCCGATCATGTAGTGGACATGGGGCCGGGCGCGGGCGAGCATGGCGGACTGATCGTGGCGCAAGGTACACCCGAAGAAATCTGCGCAAACCAGGCATCGCTCACCGGCGATTATCTGACTGGTCGTCGCAGCATCCCGATGCCTTCAAAATGCCTGAAGCCTGACCCTGAACGCATGCTGAAAATCGTCCGCGCAAGCGGCAACAATCTGAAAGAGGTGACGCTGAACTTGCCTGTCGGACTAATGGTGTGTGTCACTGGAGTATCAGGTTCCGGCAAATCAACACTGATCAATGACACGCTTTATCCCGCCGTAGCGCAGCATCTATACAACAGCAACACCGAACCCGCACCTTATGCCGAGATCGATGGACTGGAATTTTTCGACAAGGTGATCAACGTCGATCAAAGTCCGATCGGCCGCACACCACGTTCCAACCCGGCGACATATACCGGGCTGTTCACGCCGATTCGTGAGCTGTTTGCGGGTGTACCATCCTCGCGCGAACGTGGCTACGGACCGGGACGCTTCTCGTTCAATGTAAAAGGCGGCCGCTGCGAGTCCTGCCAAGGCGATGGCGTGATCAAGGTGGAAATGCATTTTTTACCAGACGTTTACGTGCCGTGCGACGTGTGCCACAGCCAACGCTACAACCGGGAGACCCTGGAAATTCAATACAAAGGGAAAAATGTGCATCAAATCCTGCAGATGACCGTGGAGCAGGCGCACGATTTCTTCAAACCGGTGCCTATCATCGCGCGCAAGCTGCAAACCCTACTTGATGTCGGCCTGGGTTACATCACGCTGGGACAATCCGCCACCACATTGTCCGGCGGCGAAGCACAGCGAGTAAAGCTTTCACTCGAATTGTCCAAGCGCGACACAGGACGCACGCTGTACATACTCGATGAGCCAACTACCGGCCTGCACTTTCACGACATCGCACTGCTGCTAAAAGTGATCCATAAGCTGCGCGACCAAGGTAACACCGTAGTTGTAATCGAGCACAATCTCGACGTGGTGAAAACTGCCGACTGGGTTATCGACCTCGGTCCGGAAGGCGGGAACGGTGGCGGACGAATCATCGCCGAAGGTTCACCAAAGGACCTCGCCCAAAACAAGCTTAGCGTGACGGGAAAGTATTTAAAGCACGCTTTGGAAAAGTAATCGACACTGCGATGCTGAAAATCACCCGAAGCATCAGCATCCCGGACAGCGAGATCGAACTGAATGCGATACGCGCACAAGGCGCGGGTGGGCAGAATGTCAACAAGGTGTCGACCGCGATCCATCTGCGCTTTGATGTCAATGCGTCGTCGTTACCCGAAGACCTAAAGGAGAAGCTCCGCCAAATCACCGACCGGCGCATCTCCGGCGATGGCGTTATTGTCATCAAGGCACAGCGCTATCGCAGCCAAGATAAAAACCGTGAGGATGCGCTGGAGAGGTTGGCTGAGTTGCTTAGAAGCGCAACGATTACACAGAAGAAACGTACCCCTACCAAACCAACTCGTAGCTCGATAAAAAAACGCATAGAGGGAAAAACTCAGCGCGGACAACTGAAGTCTTTACGTGGAAAAGTAGACGATTAGCAACGAACCAATTAAGCAAAAGTAAAAATGCAAAAAGCCGGATAAATCCGGCTTTTTGTTTGATACTGCTTAATACTATTTACTCGACATCAACTGGCGTAGCCTCTGCCGGGCGATCCATCAGCTCAACCAGCGCCATCGGAGCGTTGTCGCCCTTGCGGAAACCGAACTTGAGAATACGCGAGTAGCCGCCGTTGCGTGCTGCATAACGCGGGCCAAGTTCATCGAACAGCTTGGTGACCATCTCACGGTCGCGCAAACGGGCAAAGGCCAAACGACGGTTAGCAAGACTCGGGGTCTTGCCCAGCGTCAAGATAGGCTCAGCAACACGGCGCAGCTCCTTAGCTTTAGGCAGTGTGGTCTTGATGAGCTCGTGACGCAACAGCGACACGGTCATGTTACGGAACATCGCCAAACGATGACTGCTGGTGCGATTGAGTTTTCTTAAACCTAAACGATGACGCATGATTTGCCTTTCTTACTACTTTTGTTGTTGTGCCGATTTAAACGGCAGCGACAGGCCAGTTTTCCAGCTTCATACCCAGCGATAAATTGTGCTCGGCAAGAACCTGCTTGATCTCATTCAGTGATTTGCGACCCAAGTTTGGTGTGCGCAGCAGATCATTTTCAGTGTACTGGATCAAATCGCCGATGTAATGGATGCTTTGTGCCTTGAGGCAGTTTGAAGAACGCGGAGTCAATTCCAGGTCATCTACCGGACGCAACAGGATAGGATCGACCTTTGGTGTTTGAACCTTCTCAACGACTGGCTCAGTGCCTTCAAGCGCGGCAAATACAGAGAACTGATCGACCAGGATACGCGCTGCATTACGAATCGCCTGTTCTGGGTCGATCGCGCCATTGGTTTCGATATGCATGACCAACTTATCCAGATCGGTGCGCTGTTCGACACGCGCGCTCTCGACTGCATAGCTGACACGGCTGACTGGGCTGAACGATGCATCTAGCGCGATATGTCCCACAGCGCGGGTCTCATTCGGCGCCACTCTGGAAATTGCCGACACGTAACCGCGACCTTGCTCAACCTTGATCTGCATGTCCAACTTGCCGCCGGCAGTCAGATGCGCGATCACATGGTCAGGGTTGACCACTTCGACATCGGCATTGCCGCTGATGTCAGCTGCAGTCACTACGCCCTTACCTTCTTTCTTGAGGGTCAAAACGACTTCAGGAGAGTTGTGCAGGCGCAATACCACACCCTTGAGGTTCAACAGAATATCCACGACGTCTTCTTGCACGCCGTCGATTGTTGCGTACTCGTGCAACACGCCAGCCATTTTTACTTCGGTCGGTGCTGCACCGGGCATGGAAGACAAAAGGATACGACGCAATGCGTTACCCAATGTGTGTCCATAACCGCGTTCAAAAGGTTCCATCACCACCTTGGCCTGGGTGTCGGAAATCCTTTGCACGTCAATGATACGAGGCTTTAAAAATTCATTCTTAGGCATATGTTACTCCGCGTGGATTACTTGGAATACAACTCAACCACGAGATGCTCGTTGATGGTTGCTGGCAGTTCGGCACGTTGTGGCTTTGCTTTAAATGTTCCCTTGAATGCCTTGGTATCCATTTCAATCCATTCCGGGAAACCGCGCTGCTCAGCTGCAGCGATCGCCGCTTTGATACGCAATTGCGCTTTGGATTTTTCGACTACTTCAACCACGTCGCCGGGGCGCACTTGATAGGAAGGGATATTCACGCGATGGCCATTAACCAGCACGCCGTTGTGACGGACCACCTGACGCGCTTCAGCGCGCGATGCACCAAAACCCATACGGTAGGAAACATTGTCCAAACGAGATTCCAGAATCTGCAACAAGCTTTCGCCTGTGATACCGCGCTGGCTTTCCGCTTGTTTGTAAGTCAGACGGAATTGCCTTTCCAGAACGCCGTAAATACGACGCACTTTTTGTTTTTCCCTCAACTGCCCGCCATACTCCGACAAGCGAGTATTTTTCTTTTGTCCGTGCTGGCCGGGCGGATAAGCCCTGCGCTCAACCGCACATTTATCGGTGAAACACTTTTCGCCTTTCAGAAACAGCTTTTCGCCTTCACGGCGGCACTGACGGCATTTTGCATCAAGATTTCTAGCCAAGATCGGCTCTCCCTAAAAATAAGATACTAATTAGATACGACGCTTTTTAGGCGGACGGCAGCCGTTGTGCGGCACCGGCGTAATATCGGAAATGCTGGTGATCTTAAAACCAGCCGCATTCAATGCACGCACTGCGGATTCACGGCCTGGGCCGGGTCCTTTAATGCGCACTTCGAGATTTTTAACGCCGCATTCGACAGCTGACTTGCCCACAGTCTCAGCCGCAACCTGTGCTGCGAATGGTGTGCTTTTGCGTGAGCCCTTAAAGCCATTTGCGCCACTGGTAGACCAAGCTAAAGCATTGCCCTGACGATCAGTGATCGTGACAATCGTGTTATTGAAGGAAGCGTGAACGTGTGCAATACCTTCCGCAACGTTCTTCTTAACTTTTTTACGCACTTTCGTGCTTGGCTTTACCATTATTTAATCCTTTAAACTTTAAAAGCGTTATAGCAAATTACTTCTTGGCACCAGCAATTGCCTTGCGCGGGCCCTTGCGAGTACGCGCATTGGTGCGAGTACGCTGTCCACGACACGGTAAACCACGGCGATGTCGCACGCCGCGATAGCAACCCAAGTCCATCAAGCGCTTGATGCTCATTGTCACTTCACGACGCAAATCGCCTTCCACCGTGATCTTGGCGACCTGCTCGCGCAGCTTCTCAACTTCCGCGTCGGTCAGGTCTTTCATTTTGGCGGCAGTATTCACACCCGCAGCAGCACAAATGTGCAGCGAGCGTGTACGTCCGATACCGTAAATTGCCGTCAAAGCAATCACAGCGTGCTGATGGTTGGGGATATTTACCCCTGCTATACGTGCCATGCAGTTACCCTATCTTTTGAAAGTCGAAAATTATAACACTCAAAGCCAGCTATATTCAATCAGCCTTGGCGCTGTTTATGGCGTGGCTCGATACAAATCACGCGCACCACGCGTTTACGGATAACAATCTTACAATTGCGGCATATCTTTTTTACCGATGCTTGAACTCTCATTTCTATCTCCTTACTCGCTTAACTATTTGGCGCGGAACACTATTCGCGCCTTGCTCAAATCATATGGTGTCAACTCTACCGTCACCTTGTCGCCGGGCAGGATACGAATGTAATGCATACGCATCTTTCCCGAGATATGACCTAGTACCACATGGCCATTTTCCAGCTTGATCCTGAATGTTGCATTGGGAAGCGACTCTTCTACTTCGCCCGCCATCTGAATCACGTCTTCTTTAGACATTAGCGTGTTAACCCGCCTTTGAAATTGGCTTTCTTCAACAGGCTTTCATACTGGTGAGTCATCAGATATGACTGTACCTGTGCCATGAAGTCCATCGTAACAACCACCAGAATCAACAGCGAAGTTCCGCCAAAATAAAACGGCACATTCCACTTCACCACCAAAAATTCCGGTAGCAAGCACACCAAGGTAATATATACCGCACCCACCATGGTCAACCGCAACATGATCTTTTCAACATACTGCGCAGTTTGCTCCCCGGGGCGTATTCCAGGTAAAAACGCGCCACTTTTTTTCAGGTTATCCGCCGTATCCTTTGGGCTAAACACCAGCGCCGTGTAAAAGAAACAAAAGAACACAATTGCAGCGGCATACACCAACACATAAATCGGCTGGCCAGGCGACAGCTTATCGCTGATGTCCTTTAACCAACCCATACCTTGTCCACTTCCGAACCAACCCGCGATAGTCGCGGGAAACAAAATAATACTGGAGGCGAAAATCGGCGGAATCACGCCAGCCATGTTCAGTTTTAATGGCAAATGGGAGCTTTGCCCGCCATAAACCTTATTTCCTACTTGACGCTTGGCATAATTCACCAATATCTTGCGTTGACCACGTTCTACGAATACCACCAATCCCGTCACAGCAACAGCACCAAAAAACAGCAACAGCACCAACGGAATTGTAAAAGCCCCGGTACGTACCAATTCCAAAGTGCTTCCGATCGCGTTTGGCAGACCAGCTGCTATGCCCGCAAATATGATCAGCGAAATACCATTCCCCAAACCGCGCTCAGTTATCTGCTCACCCAACCACATGAGGAACATCGTTCCGGTTACGAGGGTAATCACTGTAGTCATCTGAAACATCATGCCAGGATTCAGAACCAGGCCTTGTTGCGACTGCAATGCCAATGAAATTCCGAAGCCCTGAAACAATGCTAAACCCAGTGTGCCATAGCGGGTGTACTGCGTTATCTTGCGGCGACCAGCTTCGCCTTCTTTTTTCAATTGCTCGAGATGCGGGACAGCAATCGCAGCCAACTGCATGATGATCGATGCAGAAATATAAGGCATGATGCCCAGTGCAAAGATGGTGAAGCGCGACAACGCGCCGCCCGAGAACATGTTGAACATGCCCAAAATTCCGTCTTTCTGCGACTTGAACAATTCCGCCAATACTGTCGGGTCGATACCCGGCACTGGAATATGCGCCCCAATACGAAACACCACCATCGCGCCAAGCAAAAACCAGAGGCGCTGACTTAAATCGCCATATTTACCCTTGGTTGCAGCAGTAGCTGTACTCACTTACTCGCCTTACTCAGCAATGCTACCGCCAGCGGCTTCAATCGCTGTACGTGCACCCTTGGTTGCCAGCAAACCCTGCAGTTTAACTGCACGGGTGATTTCACCGCACAGAATAATCTTCGCAGTCAAAGCACCAGGGTGAACCACACCGGCTTGCTTGAGAGACAATAGATCAATGCTATCGACCGGCATTTTTTGCAGATCAGACAAACGCACTTGTGCTGTGTCGTTGCGTGTCAGCGAGACAAAGCCACGCTTTGGCAAGCGACGCTGAAGCGGCATCTGACCACCTTCAAAACCGACCTTATGAAATCCGCCCGCACGAGATTTTTGTCCCTTGTGACCGCGGCCTGCGGTCTTGCCCAATCCGGAACCTATACCACGTCCAACGCGACGCTTGGCATGCTTGGCGCCTTCTGCAGGTTGTATTTTATTGAGTTGCATTTTTTATGCCTCGCACTTAACCATGTAAAACACTTTGTTGATCATGCCGCGCACGCAAGGAGTGTCCTCCAGCTGCACGGTGTGGTTGATACGGCGCAGTCCCAAACCGCGTATGGTGTCACGGTGCGATTGCTTGGTCCCAATCAGGCTTTTGATCTGCGTAACTTTTAAAGTCTTGGTTGTAGCTTTTGTTTTGGTCATGATTTACCCCAAGATTTCTTCAACGTTCTTGCCGCGCTTGGCAGCTATTTCGGATGGCGAATTCATCGCCTTCAGGCCGTTCAGCGTGGCACGAACTACGTTGTATGGGTTGCTCGATCCAATACATTTCGCCAATACATCACGTACACCCACCGCCTCGAACACTGCGCGCATCGCGCCACCGGCGATGATGCCTGTACCTTCGGAGGCTGGCTGCATCAGGACCTTAGCCGCCCCATGCTTGCCGATAACGGTATGGTGCAGGGTGCCGTTCTTCAGGCTAACCTTGGCCATGTTACGGCGAGCTTCATCCATCGCCTTTTGCACAGCAACCGGAACTTCCTTGGATTTACCTTTGCCCATCGCTACGCGACCATCGCCATCACCAACCACAGTAAGAGCAGCGAAACCCATGATACGGCCGCCCTTTACCACTTTGGTCACACGATTAACGGAGATCATTTTTTCGATCATTCCGTCGTCACGCTTTTCCTGTTGCTGCATTTTTCCTTGCGGCTTAGCCATCGCTCAACTCCAATTAGAACTGCAGACCGTTTTCACGCGCGGCTTCTGCCAACGCCTTTACTCGGCCATGATATCGATTACCTGAACGGTCGAACGCGACTTTAGTGATGCCCGCGCTTTTTGCCTTCTCGGCGATGCGTTTACCCACTACGGAAGCTGCGGCCTTGTTGCCACCATTCGCAATAGCCTTGCGTACATCCGCTTCAACGCTGGATGCGCTGACCAACACTTTGCTGCCGCAAGCAGATATCACTTGCGCGTAGATGTGTAAATTAGTGCGATTTATTGCCAAACGAACCGATTTCTTTTCAGCAATGCGTGCACGGGTTTTGCGTGCTCTGCGCTGACGCGCTTCTTTTTTGATCAACATATCCGCCTCAATTATTTCTTCTTGGTTTCTTTCAAAATCACCACTTCGTCGCTATAGCGCACACCCTTGCCTTTGTAAGGCTCCGGTTCACGGAAAGCGCGAATTTCTGCGGCTACTTGACCGACTTGCTGCTTGTTGGCACCCTTCAACACGATTTCGGTTTGCGTCGGCGTTTCAACTTTCACGCCGACTGGCATCTTGTAAGAAACCGGATGTGAATAACCCAAAGTCAGGTTCAAGGTATCACCGGCAGCTTGTGCACGATATCCCACACCGACCAGAGTCAACTTACGCTCGAAACCCTTGCTGACACCCAACACCATGTTTGCCATCAAGGCACGTACGGTGCCCGACATTGCATTAGCCTGCATGGAATCGTTAAGGGGCTTGAAAAGCAAATTATCACCTTCACGCACGACACTCACTTCATTTGACAGCGCCTGCTTAAGGTTACCCATCGGTCCTTTTACCGAAACCTCATGGGCAACAAGCGTAACTTCAACACCGCTGGGTACTAAAACTGGATTCTTGGCAACTCTAGACATGTCTACCTCACTACGCGACTACGCACAGCACTTCACCACCAATACCATTGGCGCGCGCTTTGCGGTCGGTCATCAAACCCTTGGAAGTAGAGACGATGGCAATACCAAGCCCGTTCATCACCTTGGGAATATCTTCTGAACCTTTGTATATACGCAGGCCTGGACGGCTGATGCGCTGAATCTTTTCGATCACCGGGCGACCACTGTAATACTTCAGGCCGATTTCCAGCGTGGCTTTGCCATCATCGCTTTTCATCACACTGAAACCATCTACATAACCTTCATCTTTCAATAAGACAGCTATCGCCACCTTCAATTTAGAGGAAGGCATAGCTACTTTAGTTTTTTCCGCCATCTGCGCATTGCGAATGCGCGTTAACATATCGGAGATTGGATCACTCATACTCATATAATTTCTCCTACCAGCTGGCCTTAACGATACCGGGAATCTCCCCGCGCATAGCGAACTCACGCACCTTGATACGTCCCAAACCAAATTTCCTGAATGTGCCGCGCGGACGACCCGTCAATGCACAACGGTTACGCAGACGTACCGGGCTTGAGTCACGCGGCAGCGCCTGCAGCTTCAAGCGAGCTGCTACACGTTCCTCTTCGCTTGATTTGGAATTTTCAATTACCGAGATCAACAACGCGCGCTTGGCCGCAAATTTCGCCACCATTTGACGACGTTTGTTCTCACGATTAATAACTGCCATCTTAGCCATTAGTAGCCCCTCATTTCTTTAACGGGAGTTTGAATGCCAACAAAAGAGCCTTGGCTTCTTCGTCGGTCTTAGCTGATGTCGTGATAGTGATATTCATACCACGAATAGCATCAATTTTTTCATATTCTATTTCCGGGAAAATGATTTGCTCTTTGACACCCATGTTGTAATTACCACGACCATCAAAAGATTTTCCGGAGATACCGCGAAAATCGCGAATACGCGGAATCGCTACAGAAATCAGGCGATCCAGGAATTCATACATACGCTCTTTACGCAATGTAACCTTGCAGCCAACCGGGTAGCCCTCACGAATCTTGAAGCCCGCAATGGATTTTTTCGACATCGTAACAACCGGCTTTTGACCAGCAATCTTCTGCATATCGCCAACCGCAAACTCCATCACCTTCTTGTCCGCTACCGCCTCACCGACACCCATGTTCAGGGTTATCTTTTCAATACGCGGCACTTCCATGACGGACTTGTAGCCAAATTGTTTCATGAGGTCTTTGGTGACCTTGTCCTTGTAAATCCCATACAAACGAGCCATGTTCTATATCCCTTAAGCGTCAATCATTTCGCCGTTGGATTTGAACACGCGAACCTTGCGTCCATCTTCCAGCGTCTTGATACCAACACGATCGCCCTTCTTGGCAGTCGCGTTATAAATAGCCACATTCGAAATATGAATGGGCAATTCCATTTCCACAATACCGCCCGTCAATCCCTTTACTGGATTGGGCTTTTGATGCTTCTTGACCTTATTGATGCCGCCAACTAACAGGTACTCACCCAGCACGCGCTGCACATTGCCGCGATTGCCTTTGTCTTTACCCGTTATCACGATAACGTCATCGTTTTTCTTAATCTTGCGCATGATTTTCCTCGACTCGATCCGTTTACGCTTACAACACTTCCGGTGCCAGTGATACGATCTTCATGAACTTCTCGGTACGCAGCTCGCGCGTCACCGGCCCAAAGATACGCGTGCCAATCGGTTCCAGTTTGGCATTCAGTAAAACAGCGGCGTTGCCGTCAAACTTGACCAATGAACCATCTGGGCGGCGCACACCCTTGGCAGTGCGAACTACCACCGCGTTGTATACTTCACCCTTCTTTACACGCCCGCGCGGGGCTGCATCCCTGATACTGACCTTGATAACATCACCAACGGACGCATAACGGCGCTTGGAACCTCCCAATACCTTTATGCACATCACAGAGCGTGCGCCAGTATTGTCAGCTACATCCAAAACAGACTGCATTTGTATCATTTTTTACTCTCCAACTTGTTCCGCTTACGGCGGCCAGTTTTGGAACCCGTTCGGGTTAGGTCACCGCAAGCGGCGATGAAACGAAGCCGCGCATTATATGCAATTTTATAAAAGACGCAAGCAGAAATTATACTTATTAAACCGCGACACCTTTTTCCAGTAGTTTTGCAACGCGCCAACTCTTGGTTTTAGCGATAGGGCGGCACTCTTCGATCATAACCATGTCACCAGGATGAAACTCATTGGACTCATCATGCGCATGATATTTTTTGGAAACGCGAACAATCTTGCCCAACAAAGGGTGCTTTACTTTTCGCTCAACCAGAACTGTTACGGTCTTATTCATCTTGTCGCTAGTAACAATACCAGTCAGGGTGCGTTTCAATTTTGAATCGCCAATCACTTTGGAATCGCTCATTTCTGCACACCCTTTTCTGTCAATACGGTCTTAACGCGGGCGATATCTCGACGCACCTTGCGCAATTCACTGGTATTGGTCATTTGCTGCGTCGCGACTTTCATGCGCAATCCAAATTGCGCCTTGGTCAAAGACAACAACTCCTGATGCAAATCAGCCTCTGATTTAGTTTTCAGTTCACTTGCCTTCATATTATGTACCTACCTGTCTGATCACGAACGTGGTCGGAATCGGCAGCTTGGCAGACGCAAGCTTGAATGCTTCGCGTGCCAAGGTCTCATCCACACCATCCATTTCATACAACATCTTGCCGGGTTGAATCTCTGCAACGTAGTACTCCGGGTTACCCTTACCATTACCCATGCGTACTTCAGCAGGCTTTTTAGAGATAGGCTTATCCGGAAAGATACGGATCCAGATACGACCGCCACGCTTAATGTGGCGGGTCATCGCACGACGAGCGGCTTCGATTTGACGTGCTGTCAAACGACCGCGCGCAACGGCTTTCAGGCCAAAGTCGCCAAAACTTACCTTGTTACCACGAGTAGCAATGCCTGTATTGCGGCCCTTTTGTTCCTTGCGGTATTTTCTTCTAGCTGGCTGTAGCATGCTTTACTCCCGACTTTCTTACTTTCTTTTCAGGTTCAGCGACGACTGCAGGAGCAGCAACATCCTGGTCTGATACTTCACCCTTGAATACCCAAACTTTCACGCCAATAATGCCGTATGTGGTCTTCGCCTCAGATGTACCATAATCGATATCGGCACGCAATGTATGCAACGGCACACGGCCTTCGCGATACCACTCGGTACGGGCGATTTCGATACCGTTCAAACGGCCAGCGCTCATTATTTTGATGCCTTGTGCGCCGAGACGCATCGCGTTCTGCATCGCGCGCTTCATCGCACGGCGGAACATGATGCGCTTTTCCAACTGCGCAGTAATGCTGTCAGCGATCAGTTGCGCATCGACTTCGGGTTTGCGCACTTCTTCAATCGCTACATCGACGGATTGAAGACCCATGCGTTTGCGCAATTCGGCACGCAATGCCTCGATGTCCTCACCCTTTTTACCAATCACCATGCCTGGACGTGCAGTATAAATTGTTACCTTGGCATTCTTGGCCGGACGCTCAATGATTACTTTGGACACCCCTGCAACTGCCAGCTTCTTTTTCAGGTATGCACGAACTTCGATATCCTTAAGCAACAAGTCTGAAAAATTCTTGCTGTTTGCATACCACTTGGAATCCCAATTCTTACGAACACATAACCGGAAACCGGTTGGATGAATTTTCTGTCCCATAATCTACCTTTAGCTCCCGACGCTGACAGTGATGTGGCAAGTTTGCTTTTCAAGGCGATTGCCTTGACCCTTGGCTTTGGCAATAAAACCCTGCCCGGATGCCGCTTTGTCGACGTAAATAACCTTAACTTTCAATTCATCGATATCTGCTCCATCGTTATGCTCGGCATTCGCTATCGCTGACTCTAGAGCTTTCTTGATAATGACCGCAGCTTTTTTGGGGCTGAAGTTCAGGATGTTAAGCGCTTGCGCAACCGGCAAACCGCGAATCTGATCAGCCACCAAACGGCCTTTTTGCGCCGAGAGATGAATTCTTTTTGCTACTGCTGTAGTTGTCGTCATCATGCCTCCTTATTTCTTGACCACTGCTTTTTTATCAGCAGAATGGCCTTTGAAGGTGCGTGTCAGTGAAAATTCACCCAATTTGTGACCCACCATATTCTCAGACACATACACTGGAATATGCTGCTTGCCGTTATGCACTGCAATCGTCAAACCGACAAACTCAGGAAGCACCGTGGAACGGCGCGACCAGGTTTTAACCGGGCGCTTATCGCTGGTCGCGCGAACCGTCTCAATCTTCTTGAGCAAGTGTGCGTCAACAAATGGACCTTTTTTAATCGAACGTGCCATATATATCTACCCCTTAAACCTTAAAGCGACGGCGCACGATCATACCGCTAGTGCGCTTGTTGCGACGTGTGCGAAAACCCTTGGCTGGCACACCCCATGGACTGACCGGATGACGTCCCGCAGCCGTCTTACCCTCGCCGCCGCCGTGCGGATGATCAACCGGGTTCATGACCACACCGCGAACGGTAGGACGAACACCGCGCCAACGCATCGCACCTGCTTTACCGATAGAACGAAGACTGTGCTCAGAATTACCCACCTCACCCAATGTTGCCTTGCAATCGATATGCACCTTGCGAATCTCACCGGAACGCAAGCGCAATTGAGCATAACTTCCTTCGCGTGCCAGAAGTTGCACCGATGTGCCAGCAGAACGCGCCAACTGCGCGCCTTTGCCCGGCAGCATTTCGATGCAATGGATGGTTGAACCGACCGGGACGTTACGCAACGGCAAAGCATTACCCGGTTTGATCGGCGCTTCAGAACCGCTCACCAGAGTCGCTCCCGCCGCAACGCCTTTTGGTGCAATGATGTAACGACGCTCGCCGTCGGCGTAGCACAGCAAAGCCAGATTAGCGCTACGGTTTGGATCATATTCGAGGCGCTCTACTGTCGCCGGAACTCCATCCTTGTCACGCTTGAAATCTACCAGGCGATAATGTTGCTTGTGTCCACCACCCATATGACGCGTAGTGATATGCCCATTATTGTTGCGGCCTGCAGTTCTGTTCTGCTTTTCAAGCAATGCCGCAACCGGTTTACCCTTATGCAGATCTGGATTGACCAGGCGCACTACAGCACGTTGCCCCGGCGTTGTTGGTTTTAGTTTAATCAGTGCCATGATGATTACCCCTGCTCACTTGCTGCAAAATTGATTTCCTGACCGGAAGCCAAGCTCACGTAGGCCTTCTTCCAATCATTGCGACGACCGAAAACACGTCCGCTTCGCTTTACCTTACCTTTGACACATGCGACCTGCACACTGTTCACATTCACCTTGAACATCATTTCAACGGCGGCCTTGATCTCAGGCTTGGTTGCATCAGTTGCAACACGAAAAACTACCTGATCGTTTTTATCTGCAACATAAGTTGCCTTCTCCGAGATTTGCGGGGCAATCAGCACTTTCATCAATCGTTCCTGACTGAATGGCCCGGCATTAACTTTTGGGTTACTCATGCGAACATCTCCTCAATCTTAGCCACCGCCTTGCGCGTCACCAAAACATTTGGAAAGCGTACCAAACTTACTGGGTCTGCCTGATTGGCTTCCAGGACAAGCACGTTAGGCAGATTGCGTGATGACAAGTACAGATTTTCATCAATATTGTCAGTGATGATCAACAGGCGAAAGCGATTTGTATCCACCCCCAAGCCCTTGATCTTCTGCGCCAACATTTTTGTCTTAGGCGAATCGACGGTCAAGCTATCCACAACAAGCAGGCGGTTTTCGCTGACCAACTTTGACAATATCGATGCATAGCCAGCGCGATACATTTTGCGATTAACTTTTTGGGTGTAATTTTCAATCCCAGTATTCGGGAATATCTTACCGCCGCCACGCCACAACGGGCTAGATGCCATACCGGCACGTGCACGGCCAGTACCCTTTTGCGCAAACGGCTTGCGCGTGCTCTTGGCGATCTCGCTACGGCCTTTTTGCTTGCTATTGCCCGAACGTGCATTCGCCTGATAAGCGGTAACCAACTGATGAACCAGATCCTCGTTATATTCGCGGCCGAATAGATCGTCGGAAGCCTTCAGATTCGCGGCTGGCTGACCTTTATCGTTAATGACTTTTAGTTCCATTACACACCTGCCTTCACTGCGGGACGCACGACAATGCTGCTGTTAATACAACCCGGAACAGCGCCTTTTACCAGCAGCAATTGGCGAGCAACGTCAACACGCACAACTTGCAGATTTTGTACGGTTCTTTGCACATCGCCCAAATGACCAGTCATCCGCTTACCCGGAAACACACGGCCAGGATCTTGCGCCATACCAATGGAACCAGGAACGTTGTGCGACTTGGAGTTGCCGTGCGATGCACGACCTGATTTGAAGTGATGACGCTTGATGGTGCCGGCGTATCCCTTACCTTTGGATACACCCGTCACATCAACAAGCTGACCGACCTGAAAAATCTCGACACTGACCACAGAACCTGCTTGCAGGCCAGTCAGTTGTTCAGGGTATACGGTGAATTCTTTAATTGCACTCCCCGCTTCCACACCCGCTTTCGCGTAATGTCCGGCGGCAGCTTTGCTGACGCGACCGGGACGACGCACTCCGTGTGCCAATTGCACAGCGGTGTAGCCATCGGTGTCTGCGGATTTAACCTGAGTGACACGATTGTTGGACACTTCCAGCACAGTCACCGGCAACGAGGAACCGTCATCGGTAAATACGCGGGTCATGCCAATCTTGCGACCGACAAGTCCTAAGCTCATTTTAACTTCCTCTTGTTAAGGGGCTGACTACAATTGGTCAGCCGATTATTTTTAAACTGTTGATACTAGTACAACCAAAAACCGATAAAACAATTACTGCAACTTGATTTCCACATCCACGCCAGCAGGCAGATCCAGCTTCATCAACGCATCCACCGTTTTGTCAGTAGGATCTATGATGTCCATCAAACGCAGATGGGAACGAATCTCGAACTGATCGCGTGAAGTTTTGTTGACATGCGGGGAACGCAGCACGTCAAAACGCTCTATCTTGGTCGGCAGGGGCACTGGCCCGTTCACTGCAGCACCGGTGCGTTTCGCTGTTTCAACGATTCGCGCAGCTGACTGATCGATCAAACGATAGTCGAAGGCTTTTAGGCGAATGCGAATTTTTTGACTTTGCATAACTCTCTCTTGCATTTACGCGGCAATGCCGCTAATTAAAGAACGAAATCGTGTGATCCAGACCCGTGACCCGGACCACGCGAGGGCCGGCATTGTATCCCTACTCGATGATCTTTGCAACAACACCTGCACCGACAGTACGACCGCCTTCGCGAATCGCGAAACGCAGGCCTTCTTCCATCGCGATCGGGTTGATCAGATTCACCGTGATGCTCACGTTGTCGCCCGGCATGACCATCTCGGTTCCGGCTGGCAGCTCAACTGCGCCGGTCACGTCGGTGGTACGGAAGTAGAACTGCGGACGGTAGCCCTGGAAGAACGGGGTGTGACGTCCACCTTCGTCTTTGCCCAGTACGTAGATCTCGGCTGTGAATTTGGTGTGCGGCTTGATCGAACCGGGTTTGCACAACACTTGACCGCGCTCGACTTCTTCGCGCTTGGTGCCGCGCAACAGTACGCCGACGTTGTCGCCTGCCTGACCCTGGTCAAGTAGTTTGCGGAACATTTCGACGCCGGTGCAGGTGGTCTTGAGCGTAGGCTTGATTCCGACGATCTCGAGTTCTTCACCAACTTTGACGATGCCGCGTTCGATACGACCAGTTACCACGGTGCCGCGTCCAGAGATGGAGAATACGTCTTCTACCGGCATCAGGAAGGCGCCGTCCAGAGCGCGCTTTGGCTCAGGGATGTAGTTGTCGAGTGCATCAGCCAGACGAAAGATGGACGGTTCGCCGAGGTCGCCCTGGTCGCCTTGCAGGGCTTTCAGTGCGGAGCCTTTGATGATGGGGATGTCGTCGCCGGGAAAGTCGTACTTGGAGAGCAGTTCGCGCACTTCCATTTCAACCAACTCAAGCAATTCTTCGTCATCGACCATGTCGCATTTGTTCAGGAATACGACGATGTAGGGTACGCCTACTTGACGTGCCAACAGGATGTGCTCACGGGTCTGCGGCATGGGGCCGTCGGCTGCGGAGCAAACTAGGATAGCGCCGTCCATCTGCGCGGCACCAGTGATCATGTTCTTGATGTAGTCGGCGTGACCAGGGCAATCTACGTGTGCGTAGTGGCGCTTGGCTGTTTCGTATTCGACGTGGGCGGTATTGATGGTGATGCCGCGTGCCTTTTCTTCTGGCGCCGCATCGATCTGGTCGTAGGCCTTGGCTTCGCCACCAAATTTCTTGGCCAACACGGTGGTGATCGCCGCTGTCAGAGTGGTCTTGCCATGGTCGACGTGGCCTATCGTGCCTACGTTGACGTGCGGTTTGGTGCGCTCAAATTTGCTCTTTGCCATGATTATTACTCCTCAATCCAATCTAAATTATTTCTTGCTAAATTATTTTTTGCTCATAATGGCTTCAGCGACATTCTTCGGTGCTTCAGAATAATGCTTGAATTCCATCGTGTATGTCGCACGACCTTGCGTTGCGGAACGTAACGAGGTGGAGTAGCCGAACATTTCCGCCAGCGGTACTTCAGCCTTGACCACCTTGCTGCCGCCCACCATATCTTCCATGCCCTGCACCATGCCGCGGCGCGAGGACAGGTCACCCATCACCGTACCGGTATAGTCTTCAGGTGTTTCCACCTCAACCGACATCATCGGCTCAAGCAGAACCGGGCTGGCTTTGCGCATCCCGTCCTTGAACGCCATCGAAGCCGCCATCTTGAAGGCATTTTCGTTCGAGTCCACATCGTGGTAAGAACCATCGAACAAGGTGCATTTCACATCGACCACAGGGAACCCCGCCAACACGCCATTCGGTAATGTCTCGCGCAAACCCTTTTCAACAGCCGGGATGTATTCACGCGGAACGCTACCGCCCTTGATCGCATCCACAAACTCAAAGCCTTTCCCAGCCTCGTTAGGCTCCATCTTGATCCACACATGGCCAAACTGGCCGCGACCGCCGGATTGTTTGACGAACTTTCCTTCGATTTCGACTGACTTGCGAATCGCCTCGCGGTATGCCACTTGCGGCGCACCCACGTTCGCTTCCACGCCGAACTCACGCTTCATGCGCTCAACCAGAACTTCCAGATGCAACTCGCCCATACCGGAAATAATGGTCTGTCCCGATTCCTCATCGGAACGCACGCGGAACGACGGATCTTCTTGCGCCAAACGATTCAGCGCGAGACCCATCTTTTCCTGATCGACCTTGGTCTTCGGTTCAACCGCCACATGAATCACCGGCTCAGGGAATACCATGCGCTCCAGAATGATTTCCTTGCCAGGATCGCACAAGGTATCTCCCGTAGTCGCTTCTTTCAAGCCTACCGCAGCGGCGATGTCGCCCGCGAACACTTCTTTGATTTCTTCGCGCTCATTGGCATGCATCAACAGAATACGGCCCACGCGCTCCTTGCGTCCCTTGATCGGGTTGTAAATAGTGTCGCCAGATTTAAGCATGCCGGAATAAACCCGGAAGAAAATCAACTGGCCAACGAACGGATCCGTCATGATCTTGAACGCCAAGCCGGAAAACGGCTCGCTATCCGCAGCTTTACGCTCACCAATGGTACCGTCCGGCAACTCACCCTTCACAGGCGGAATATCGGTCGGAGCGGGCATATAATCGATCACCGCATCCAGCATGGCTTGCACGCCTTTGTTCTTGAACGCAGAACCGCAAAGCATCGGCACGATCTCACTAGCGATGGTGCGGATACGCAGACTCTTCTTGATTTCCGCTTCGGACAAATCACCCTCTTCAAGGTACTTGTTCATCATCTCTTCGGAGGCTTCGGCAGCGCTTTCCACCAACTTTTCGCGCCACTCCTTGGCAGTCGCAAGCAGATCCGCAGGGATGTCACGCAGCTCAAATTTCATGCCCTGCGATGCTTCGTCCCAATAGATCGCCTTCATGCGCACTAAGTCGATCACGCCCTCGAATTTTTCTTCAGCCCCGATGGGGATTTGTATAGGAACCGGATTGGCATGCAAACGGGTACGCATTTGATCGTACACCTTGTAGAAATTCGCACCCTGGCGATCCATCTTGTTCACGAACGCCAAGCGCGGCACACCGTATTTGTTGGCCTGACGCCATACCGTTTCAGACTGTGGTTGCACACCACCAACGGCGCAATACACCATACAAGCTCCATCCAGCACACGCATGGAACGCTCCACCTCGATGGTGAAGTCCACGTGACCCGGGGTATCAATGATGTTGATGCGATGCTCGGGCAGAGATTTATCCATTCCCTTCCAGAAGCAAGTAGTCGCAGCGGAAGTAATGGTAATACCGCGCTCCTGTTCTTGCTCCATCCAGTCCATGATGGCAGCGCCGTCATGGACTTCACCGATCTTATGGCTTACGCCGGTGTAAAACAGGACGCGCTCAGTGGTAGTTGTTTTGCCTGCGTCAATATGCGCGCTGATGCCGATATTGCGGTAACGCTCGATAGGGGTTTTACGTGCCACGATGGATGCCTAACTTAAATTATCTGGTTGGAAACTGCTGCCGTCTGATTGGTTTCGTAATCAGATTAGAAGCGAAAATGCGAGAACGCCTTGTTCGCATCTGCCATGCGGTGGACTTCTTCACGCTTCTTCACTGCGCCGCCGCGGCCCTCGGACGCGTCAATCAGCTCACCCGCCAAACGCAATCCCATCGACTTCTCACCGCGCTTACGCGCGAAATCCTTCAGCCAACGCATCGCCAGCGCCACACGCCGCGAAGGACGCACCTCGACAGGAACTTGATAGTTAGCACCTCCCACACGACGGCTTTTGACTTCCACCTGGGGCTTGGCATTCGTCAGAGCGAGATTGAATATCTCGATCGCATCCTTGCCGGTTTTCTTGCCGACCTGCTCCAGCGCACCGTACAGAATGCGCTCAGCAACCGACTTCTTGCCTGATGTCATCAATACGTTTACAAATTTGGACAAGTCCTGATTTCCGAATATCGGATCTGGCAGGATTTCGCGTTTAGGTACTTCTCTACGTCTTGGCATATCAACCTCGAATAAATTGCTTGAAAGTTACACTTGCTGAAAATTATGCTTTCTTGGCACGCTTGGAACCATACTTGGAACGACCCTGCTTACGGTCTTTCACGCCTGCCGTATCCAGACTACCGCGCACCATGTGGTAACGCACACCCGGCAAATCCTTTACACGACCACCACGCAGCAACACCACTGAGTGTTCCTGCAAGTTGTGGCCTTCACCACCGATGTAACTGATCACCTCGAAGCCGTTAGTTAGACGCACCTTGGCGACTTTACGCAGCGCAGAGTTCGGCTTTTTCGGAGTCGTGGTATACACGCGCGTGCACACACCGCGCTTTTGCGGAGAACCCGCCAATGCAGGCACCTTGCTCTTCTCTACGATAGCGGCACGGGGTTTACGGATCAATTGGTTAATAGTTGGCATATTTCACGTATCCTAAAAAATTCTAAAATCCTGTTAAAAATCAACAATTAAAAATACAACGTCGCAGCAGGACAATAATTTATCCGCTGCGACGGGAAAAAAGGTTGCGAATTCTAGAGAGAAACCCCCGGCGTGTCAAGCAATTCGCCGGACTCAACAGCATCTGCCTCTTGCAACTCGCGTCCTTCCCCTAAATCGATACCCAGAGCCTGCTTGCGACGCGTTACATGGTAGGCCAATCCGGTACCAGCCGGGATCAAGCGGCCCACAATGACGTTTTCCTTCAGGCCACGCAAATCATCGCGCTTGCCCATGATCGCGGCTTCGGTCAATACACGCGTGGTCTCCTGGAAAGATGCCGCGGAGATGAACGAGTCAGTGGACAACGATGCTTTGGTGATACCCAGCAACACAAACTCAAAAGTGGCCGGATTTTTTCCTTCCGCTTCCATGCGCTCGTTTTCTACCAGCAGATCAGCACGCTCAACCTGCTCACCTGTGATAAAGCGTGTATCGCCCACATCACTGATCTGTACACGACGCAGCATCTGGCGCACGATCACTTCGATGTGCTTGTCGCTGATCTTCACGCCTTGCAAGCGGTAAACTTCCTGCACTTCATCGGTGATGTAGCGGGCTAGTTCAGCAACGCCCAGCAATCGCAGGATGTCGTGAGGATCGGCCGGGCCGTCCACAATCATTTCGCCGCGGTTAACCACCTGACCATCGTGTGCCAGCACATGCTTTTCCTTGGGAATCAGGAATTCGTTGGCGATACCGTCCACATCGGTGATCACCAAACGCTGCTTGCCCTTGGTGTCCTTGCCGAAGGAAACAATACCGGTGCACTCAGCCAGCGTGCCGGCATCCTTGGGAATGCGAGCTTCAAACAACTCGGCCACGCGCGGCAGACCGCCGGTAATATCGCGGGTCTTGCTGCTTTCTTGCGGAATACGCGCCAACACATCACCCACGCCGACCAGCTGACCATCCTCAACGGTGATGATGCAACCAGTCTGGAAAGTCACGCTTACTGCAGTGTCAGTGCCGGCCAGCTTCACTTCCTTGCCCGCCTTGTCATACAAGCGCACCATCGGACGAACACCCTTGGTTTGTGCGGTAGAGCGTTTCGGATCGATCACCACCAGCGTGGATAGGCCGGTCACCTCGTCTATCTGCTTGGCAACCGTCAATCCCTCCTCGACGTTTTTGAAACTCACCTTACCAGCATATTCAGTGATGATCGGACGTGTATGAGGATCCCATGTCGCCAGCACCACACCGGCCTTCACTGCAGCGTCCTGCTTGACAGTCAGGGCCGCACCGTAAGGCACTTTATGGCGTTCGCGTTCACGACCATGGTCGTCAGCGATAATGATCTCGGCACTACGTGCCACCACGATCACCTCGCCGCGCACGGTTGTCACTATGCGCATGTTCGTGCTGAATTTCAGAATACCGTTGGATTTACTCTCCACCTGGCTGGCGACGACGGTACGGGAAGCTGCTCCGCCGATATGGAAGGTACGCATGGTCAACTGAGTGCCCGGCTCACCGATGGATTGCGCCGCGATCACGCCAACCGCTTCACCCACATTCACCAAGCCGCCACGTCCCAAATCACGGCCGTAACACTTGACGCACAAACCAAAGCGAGTCTCACAATTCAGCGGTGTGCGCACGCGCACCTCGTCGATGCCCAACGTTTCGATGCGTTCCACCGCTGCCTCATCCAATAAAGTACCGGCAGGATAAAGGGTTGCAGCAGTTTCAGGGTTGACCACATCAACACTGGCCACACGCCCGAGAACACGCTCACGCAACGCCTCGATCACTTCACCACCCTCTACCATGGCCTTCATCGCCGTGCCATTGGTCGTGCCGCAATCGTCCTCGATCACTACTAGATCCTGTGTGACATCGACCAGCCGGCGAGTCAGATAACCGGAGTTAGCGGTCTTCAATGCCGTATCCGCCAAACCCTTCCGAGCGCCGTGCGTGGAGATGAAGTACTGCAACATGTTCAACCCCTCGCGGAAATTTGCCGTGATCGGGGTTTCAATGATAGAGCCGTCCGGCTTGGCCATCAAACCGCGCATCCCAGCCAGCTGCCGAATCTGCGCAGCCGAACCGCGCGCGCCCGAGTCAGCCATCATGTAAATTGAATTGAATGATTCCTGTACCACTGGCTTGCCCTTTACCATTCTCGGCAAACCCGAAATGCGATCAAGTACCGGCTCGCTGCCCAATTGCTCCATCATCGCTTTGGCAACAATATCGCCGGTGCGTCCCCAGATATCTACCACCTTGTTATAGCGCTCTCCATCCGTGACCAGACCTGATGTGTACTGGACGTGAATCTCATGCACTTCTTTTTCTGCGGCGCCTATCAGTTCATTCTTTTGAGGTGGCATCAACATATCGTCCACAGCAATCGAAATACCCGCGCGTGTCGCATAGGTGAAACCGGTGTACATCAGCTTGTCCGCCATGATCACGGTGTCTCGCAAACCGCATTGGCGGAAGCTGGCGTTGATCAGGCGAGATATCTCTTTCTTCTTGAGTGTCTTGTTGATCAAGGCAAATGGCAAGCCGGCTGGTAACACTTCGGACAGCAATGCACGGCCCACAGTGGTTTCGTGGCGCACCAACTTCTCTTGCGACTGGCCGTTTTCATCCTTGTGGAATTCCTTGAGGCGTACGATGATCTTGGCCTGCAACTCGACTTCGCGAGTCTCGTAAGCGCGCGAAACCTCGGCGATGTTGGCGAACAGCGAACCCTCGCCCAACGCGCCGACCTTTTCGCGTGTCATGTAATACAGACCCAATACGATGTCTTGCGACGGAACGATGATAGGCTCGCCGTTGGCAGGCGACAGAACGTTGTTGGAGGCCAGCATCAGTGTGCGGCATTCCATCTGGGCTTCCAGAGACAACGGGACGTGTACCGCCATTTGGTCACCGTCAAAGTCAGCGTTGAAAGCCGAGCAGACCAACGGATGCAGCTGGATCGCCTTGCCTTCGATCAACAAAGGTTCGAACGCTTGGATACCCAGACGGTGCAAGGTAGGTGCACGGTTCAGCATCACCGGATGTTCACGTATCACTTCCTCAAGTATGTCCCACACGATCGGCTCTTCAGCCTCGACCATGCGCTTGCTGGCTTTGATCGTAGTTGCCAATCCCATTGCTTCAAGACGGCTGAAGATGAACGGCTTGAACAATTCCAGTGCCATCTTTTTTGGTAAGCCGCATTGATGCAGTTTGAGTTGCGGACCCACCACGATCACGGAACGACCGGAATAATCAACGCGCTTTCCCAACAAGTTTTGGCGGAAGCGTCCGCTCTTACCCTTGATCATATCGGCCAGGGACTTCAATTGACGCTTGTTCGCACCGGTCATCGCCTTGCCGCGGCGACCGTTGTCCAGCAATGAATCCACCGCTTCTTGCAACATGCGTTTTTCATTGCGCACGATGATGTCCGGCGCTTTAAGTTCAAGCAGGCGCTTCAAACGATTGTTGCGGTTGATCACGCGGCGATACAGATCGTTCAGGTCGGAAGTCGCGAAGCGGCCGCCATCCAGCGGAACTAGCGGACGCAGTTCTGGCGGCAATACCGGCAGCACTTCCATGACCATCCACTGAGGCTTGATACCGGACGCGTTAAATGCCTCCAGGACTTTCAGGCGCTTGGCATACTTCTTGATCTTGGTTTCCGAACCGGTTGCTGCCAGATCGGCGCGCAGCGTCTCGATTTCGCTGACCACATCCAGATTGCTCAACAACGCACGTACACCTTCCGCACCCATCGTTGCGGTAAATTCATCGCCGTATTCTTCGGTCTTGGCAAGATAGTCGTCTTCTGACAAAAGTTGGCCAAGATTCAACGGCGTCATGCCGGGCTCAGTCACCACATAGGCTTCGAAATACAACACGCGTTCGATATCACGCAAGGTCATATCCAGCACCATGCCCAGACGCGAAGGCAACGATTTCAGGAACCAGATGTGCGCCACCGGCGAGGCCAGCTCGATGTGGCCCATGCGCTCGCGGCGAACTTTTGACAAAGTAACTTCAACGCCGCACTTCTCGCAGATCACTCCGCGATGCTTCAGGCGTTTGTACTTGCCGCACAAACATTCGTAATCCTTGACCGGCCCGAAGATCTTCGCGCAGAACAACCCATCGCGCTCCGGCTTGAAGGTGCGGTAGTTGATGGTTTCCGGCTTTTTGACTTCGCCATAGGACCACGAACGGATCTTCTCCGGCGAGGCAAGCCCGATCTTGATCGCATCGAACTCTTCTTTTTGTGTGACCTGCTTAAATAAATCCAGCAATGATTTCATTTGAGACTCCTATTCGCTTTATGCCAGCACAATGTATCAGCAACAAAGTTACGCGATTGCCCATGCGTTTAAAGACATGGGCAATTGTTTAGTGACGCACCAGATCCATATCGATCGCAAGAGAACGAATCTCCTTGATGACCACGTTAAATGACTCCGGCATACCGGCATCGATCTTGTGTTCGCCCTTGACGATGCTTTCATAAACCTTGGTGCGCCCAGCCACGTCATCCGACTTGACCGTAAGCATTTCCTGCAAGGTATAAGCCGCACCGTAAGCTTCCAGCGCCCACACTTCCATCTCGCCGAAACGCTGGCCACCGAACTGCGCTTTGCCGCCCAATGGCTGTTGCGTTACCAAGCTGTATGGACCGGTCGAACGCGCGTGCATCTTGTCATCCACCAAATGGTGCAGCTTCAGGATGTGCTTGTAACCAACGGTTACCTTACGATCAAATGCCTCGCCGGTGCGGCCATCATGCAGTGTGGTTTGACCCGACAACGGCAGATCAGCCAATTCCAGCATGTACTTGATCTCTTCTTCGCTGGCACCGTCGAACACCGGCGTTGCAAAGGGCACACCGTGCTTCAGGTTGCGGCACAGCTCGATGATCTCATCATCCGTGAATGAATCAAGATCAACAGTCTGGCCATTGTGATGGTTGTATATCTTGTTCAGGAATTTACGCACCTCGGTGATCTTGGCGTTAGTCTGCAGCATGTCATCGATCTTCTTGCCCAATCCCTTGGCCGCCCAACCCAAGTGCGTTTCAAGAATCTGACCGATGTTCATACGCGACGGCACGCCGAGCGGATTCAGCACTACATCCACTGGCGTACCATCTGCCATGTAAGGCATATCTTCCACCGGCACGATGCGCGACACCACACCCTTGTTACCGTGACGACCAGCCATCTTGTCGCCGGGTTGCAGACGACGTTTCACCGCGACGTAAACCTTGACCATCTTTTGCACACCGGCTTGCAGCTCATCGCCCTGCGTCAGTTTTTTCTTCTTCAACTCGAATGCAGCGTCGAATTCCGCACGCTTCAGCGACAGGCTCTCCTTGACCTGTTCCATCTGTGACGCCACTTCATCATTCGCAATACGAATATCAAACCACTGATGCGGCTCGACGCTTTGCAAATATTCCTTGCTGACCTTGGTGCCCTTGGCCAATTTCTTAGGACCGCCGTTGGCCACTTTGTTATGCAGTAATTTTTCCATACGCGCAAATACGTCCACTTCCACAATGCGCATCTGATCGGCCAGGTCTTTTTTGTAGCGGCTCAGTTCATCATCGATGATCTGCTGCGCGCGCTTGTCGCGTTGCAGACCCTCGCGTGTAAACACCTGCACGTCGATCACCGTGCCGGAACTACCAGTCGGCACGCGCAGGCTGGTGTCTTTGACGTCCGATGCCTTCTCGCCGAAGATCGCACGCAGCAGTTTTTCTTCCGGCGTCAACTGGGTTTCACCCTTCGGTGTCACCTTGCCCACCAGCACGTCACCCACCGCAACTTCCGCACCGATATGCACGATGCCGCATTCGTCCAGACGTGCCAGCTGTGCTTCAGCCAGATTCGGGATGTCGCGCGTGATCTCTTCCGAGCCAAGCTTGGTGTCGCGTGCGGCAACCGTCAGTTCCTCGATATGGATCGATGTGAAACGATCCTGCGCCGAAACGCGCTCGGAGATCAAGATCGAGTCTTCGTAGTTGTAACCATTCCACGGCATGAACGCGACCAGCATGTTCTGCCCGAGCGCCAATTCGCCCATGTCGGTCGAGGCGCCATCTGCCACCACGTCACCGCGTGCGATCACATCCCCCACCACGACCAGCGGACGCTGGTTGATATTGGTGTTCTGGTTGGAGCGCGTGTACTTGGTCAGATTGTAAATATCCACACCGACTTCGCCGGCAGTCGTCTCATCGTCGTTGACACGCACAACGATACGCGCTGCATCCACGTAATCGATACGTCCACCGCGCCATGCCTGTACTGTCGTGCCGGAATCCACCGCCACGGTGCGCTCGATACCGGTTCCCACCAGCGGTTTTTCCGCACGCAGGCAAGGTACGGCTTGGCGTTGCATGTTCGCACCCATCAAGGCGCGGTTCGCGTCATCATGCTCCAGGAATGGGATCAGCGAAGCAGCTACCGACACGACCTGTGAAGGCGATACGTCCATATATTCCATCTGATCCGGAGCAGCCAACACGAATTCGTTGTGATGGCGAGCCGACACGATGTCGTTGGTGAAATGGCCTTTCTTGTCGAGCTCTGCATTCGCCTGTGCGATAGTGAATTTGCCTTCCTCGATTGCGGACAAGTAATCGACGTTGTCCGACACCTTACCTTTGGTCACCTTGCGGTAAGGCGTTTCGATGAAGCCATACTCATTGGTGCGCGCATACAAGGCCAATGAATTGATCAAGCCGATATTCGGACCTTCAGGAGTCTCGATCGGGCAGACACGGCCATAGTGGGTCGGATGCACGTCGCGCACTTCAAAGCCGGCACGTTCACGTGTCAAACCACCAGGTCCCAATGCGGAAATGCGCCGCTTGTGGGTGATCTCTGACAGCGGATTGGTTTGATCCATAAACTGCGACAACTGACTGGAACCGAAGAACTCCTTGACCGCTGCAGAAATCGGTTTGGCATTGATCAAATCGTGCGGCATCAAATTGTCGGTTTCAGCCTGTCCGAGACGCTCCTTGACGGCGCGTTCCACGCGCGCCAGACCAGCTCGAAACTGATTCTCTGCCAACTCGCCCACTGCACGCACACGACGATTGCCGAGGTGATCGATATCATCGATCTCGCCGCGACCATTGCGCAACTCGACCAGGATCTTCACCACGGCGACTATATCTTCGTTTGACAAGATCGATGCGCCAGTCAATTCCGGGCGCCCGACACGACGATTGAATTTCATGCGGCCGACAGAGGACAAGTCGTAGCGCTCCTCATTGAAGAACAGGCCGTTGAACAGATTTTCCACCGCATCTTCAGTAGGCGGCTCGCCTGGGCGCATCATGCGATAGATCGCAACACGCGCTGTCCATTGGTCGACAGTTTCATCAGTGCGCAGGGTTTGCGAAATGAATGCGCCCTGATCAAGGTCGTTGGTGTATAACGTATTGATCTTCTTGATGCCGGCAGCCTGCAAGCTTTCCAGCAACGCTTCGGTGATTTCATCATTGGCGTTGGCGATGATTTCGCCGCTATCCTTATCCACCACATTTTCCGCAATCACACGGCCGACCAGAAACTCTTCAGATACATCCAGCTTGGTAATGCCGGCTTCTTCCATTTCGCGGATATGGCGCACAGTGATGCGCTTGTCCTTAGCAACGATCACCTTGCCGGATTTGCCCAATATATCAAAGCGCGCGGTATCTCCACGCAAACGCTCCGGCACCACTTCAAACTGGATGCCTTTTTTGCCCAGATGGAACGCATCAAAATCAAAGAACATCCTGAGCATGTCTTCGTTGCTGTAGCCCAGCGAACGCAACAGGATAGTGACCGGCATCTTGCGACGGCGGTCGATACGGAAGTACACGAAGTCCTTCGCATCAAATTCAAAATCCAGCCATGAGCCGCGATAAGGAATCACTCGGGCGGAGAACAGCAGCTTGCCGGACGAATGTGTCTTGCCACGGTCATGCTCGAAGAATACGCCCGGCGAACGATGCAACTGGGACACGATGACACGCTCGGTACCATTGATGACAAACGAGCCGGTATGGGTCATCAGCGGGATCTCTCCCATGTACACTTCCTGCTCTTTTACTTCCTTGACCGTGGGCTTGGATGCCTCCTTGTCCATGATGGTCAAACGCACGCGGGCGCGCAACGGAGATGCATAAGTCAGGCCGCGTTGACGGCATTCCTTCACGTCGAACGGAGGCATGCCCAACTGGTAGCTGACGAAATCAAGGCGCGCATTCTTGGAATGGCTGTGAATCGGGAAGATGCCATTAAAAGCAGCCTGCAGGCCATCATTTTTGCGCTGTTCCGGCGGAGTATATGCCTGCAAAAATGCGGCGAAAGATTCCAACTGAGTGGACAACAGAAAAGGAACCGGCAAAGCACCGACTCGCTTGGCAAAACTTTTACGGATACGTTTTTTTTCGGTAAAAGAGTAGCTCATATAATCTCCACGATTGAGGAAAACAAAATTTCATATCCGGCATAACCATCGGGTTATGCCGGAACTAAAAAGTCAGGGGGCAGGAAATAATTAAAGGCTTCCTGGCCGCTGGCTTCTTAAAGCGGCAAAAGGCTGACGGTATGCCGCCAGCCTTTCAACAACGCAATGCCTTACTTGATTTCAGCGGCTGCGCCTGCTTCCAGCAACTGCTTCAGTGCGGCGTCGGCGTCAGCCTTGGACACACCTTCCTTAACGTTCTTCGGTGCACCATCAACCAGATCCTTGGCTTCTTTCAGCCCCAAACCGGTAATGGTACGCACTGCCTTGATCACGTTGACCTTGTTATCGCCTGGGCCCTTGAGCACCACAGTGAACTCGGTTTGTTCAGCGGCAGCAGCACCTGCACCTGCACCGGCAGCAGGTCCGGCTACGGCAACCGCCGCAGCTGACACACCAAATTTCTCTTCCATTTGCTTGATCAGGTCGGAAAGTTCCAGCACCGTCATCTTCGCAATCACATCCATCACTTCAGCATTAGTTGCAGCCATATTGTTCTCCTTGTTCGGTTAATTCAAAAATATTAAGCAGCCAAAAAATTAAGCTGTCACGGCTTCGTTCTTGTCGCGAATCGCAGCCAGCGTACGCACGAACTTTGCAGTCGTCGCATTCATGGTTGCCATCAGTTTCGCGATCAACTCGTCGCGGCTTGGTGTCGCAGCAAGTACGCCGACCTGTGCCGCAGTCATCACGGAACCGCTCATCGCACCAGCCTTGATCACCAGCTTGTCATTGGTTTTGGCAAAATCGAACACCACTTTTGCTGCGGCGACTGCATCGGCACTCATGCTATACACAAGAGGGCCAACCATCTTTTCAGCCAGCGCTTCAAAAGGCGTTCCTTGTACCGCGCGCCGTGCCAAAGTGTTTTTCAACACATGGAAATACACACCCGATTTGCGCGCGGTAGCACGCAACTTGGTGATATCAGCGACCTGGATGCCACGGTATTCTGCCAAGACGATAGTTTGCGCTTGCGCCACTTGGGCACTCACTTCCGCTACCACGGCTTGCTTTTCTTGCAGATTGAGACTCAAGTCTTCCTCCATTATCCGGAGTGCACTCACGCACACCCCATCGTTTACATCAGCGACCTTGAATCAGGAGAACAATCATTCCTGCTCGCGGGCGCACCATCTACGTGGGCCGCCAGATGTCCGATTACAGGACCTCCGTCAATTAAGTCTCAGACCAACCGCGCCTTTGACACCTACGGTCTCGGATGCTGCTAACACGCCAGCATTCCAAAACTTTTGCCGGCAAAAATTCGCCGGCGAATTCAATACAACTAAGCGGTCAAGCTAGCCTGCTCGACACGGATCCCCGCACCCATGGTGCTGGAGAGCGAAACCTTTTTCAGATATACGCCTTTGGACGCCGCTGGCTTGGCTTTGTTTAGCGCATCCACCAACGCCAACAGGTTCTCACGTAACGCTTCCGGTGCGAACGAAGCGCGCCCGATAGTGCATTGCACGATGCCGTTCTTGTCGGTGCGGTACTGCACCTGACCAGCCTTAGCGTTCTTCACCGCACCCGCAACGTCAGCTGATACCGTGCCGACTTTTGGGTTAGGCATCAAACCGCGCGGGCCAAGGATCTGACCCAACTGTCCGACCAGACGCATCGCATCCGGGCTGGCGATCAACACATCAAAATTCAGGTTACCACCCTTGATGGACTCGGCCAGATCCTCGAACCCGACGATGTCCGCACCCGCCGCCTTGGCGTCTTCAGCCTTGGCACCTTGTGCAAACACAGCAACGCGAACCGTCTTGCCAGTACCTTTTGGCAGCACGACCGATCCACGCACCAATTGGTCTGATTTCTTCGCATCGATGCCGAGATTGACCGCCACATCGATCGATTCATCGAACTTTGCCACAGCATTTTCTTTGACCAACTTCAACGCATCAACCAAGGGATACAATTTATTGCGGTCCACTTTTGCTGCGATTGCTTTATATCTTTTCGACATGTTATACGCCCTCCACTGTGATACCCATGCTGCGCGCACTTCCGGCGATGGTACGCACTGCTGCGTCCATATCGGATGCGGTCAGATCAGGCATCTTGGTTGTAGCGATTTGCTCCGCTTGCTTGCGGGTCAGCTTGCCCACCTTGTCGGTATGTGGCGTTTTACTACCCTTTTGAATACCGGCTGCCTTCTTGATCAGAATGCTTGCAGGTGGTGTCTTCATGATGAAGGTGAAGCTCTTGTCCGCAAACGCGGTGATCACCACCGGTATGGGCAGACCCGGTTCAACACCCTGCGTTTGCGCGTTGAACGCCTTGCAGAACTCCATGATATTCAGACCGCGCTGGCCCAGTGCAGGACCGATTGGAGGGCTAGGGTTTGCCTTGCCAGCAGGCACTTGCAGCTTGATAAAGCCGATAATTTTCTTTGCCACGTTACTACTCCTTTTCAGTGGGTTAAACGCATGCCGCTTACTACTCCAGCACGCTCCCCGTTATAAAACACACCACGCTTCTTCTCAGGCCCGGATTTCCGAGCCTGCATCTTTCAGGCCTTTTCAACCTGGCCGAAATCCAGCTCCACTGGCGTCGAGCGACCAAAGATGGTCACCGCCACGCGAATCTTGTTCTTGTCATAATTGACATCTTCAACCGAACCATTGAAGTCAGTGAATGGGCCGTCTTTGACGCGCACCAACTCACCCACTTCAAACAACACCTTGGGCCTCGGTTTCTCAACACCAGCCTGCATTTGCCGCATGATGTTCTGCACTTCTTTTTCACTGATCGGAGTGGGCTTCATCGCTGAGCCGCCCAAAAACCCAGTCACCTTTGGCGTATTTTTCACCAAGTGCCAAGATTCATCAGTCATTTCCATCTCGACCAGCACATAGCCCGGGAAGAATTTGCGTTCAGAGATACTTTTCTGTCCGGCCTTCAACTCCACTACTTCTTCGACCGGAACCAGAATTTGTCCGAATTTATCCTGCATACCTTCGCGCTGAATACGCTCGGCCAATGCCCGCTGTACGCTTTTCTCAAACTGCGAGTACGTATGAACAACATACCAATGCTTGACCATTATTATTCACCCCGTCCCATCAGCTTATTCACCAACATCATCAAACTGGCGTCTACCGCCCACAAAAACAATGCCATGGTGATGGCAAACACGATCACTATCCCTGTGGTCTGCAATGTCTCCTTGCGCGTCGGCCAAACCACACGTTTTGCCTCAGCGACTGAATCCTTACCAAAAGTCAGAAAGCGCTTGCCCGGCTCGCTGGTCCACGCCACACCTGTTGCCAGCAACAACCCAACCAGCACCGAAGCCAGCCTCAAGACTGACGCACCGTCCTTCAAGTAGTAGAAGCCTGCGATGCCTGCCGCTACCAGCAAAAAGGCAACGAACAACTTAATTTTGTCTGCCATGCGCGTTCATTCCGATTAACAGTTACTTGCTTTAACAGCATCTTGCTTTCTTGGCAGGCCAGGAGGGTCTCGAACCCCCAACCCTCGGTTTTGGAGACCGATACTCTACCAATTGAGCTACTGGCCTAAACTTGCAAAGATGAAAAAGAGAAGAGAAAAGGATCAACCCTTTTCGCCTCCTCTTGCACCCCTCTTATTTTTCTTACTCGATGATCTTTGCAACAACACCTGCACCGACAGTACGACCGCCTTCGCGAATCGCGAAACGCAGGCCTTCTTCCATCGCGATCGGGTTGATCAGATTCACCGTGATGCTCACGTTGTCGCCCGGCATGACCATCTCGGTTCCGGCTGGCAGCTCAACTGCGCCGGTCACGTCGGTGGTACGGAAGTAGAACTGCGGACGGTAGCCCTGGAAGAACGGGGTGTGACGTCCACCTTCGTCTTTGCCCAGTACGTAGATCTCGGCTGTGAATTTGGTGTGCGGCTTGATCGAACCGGGTTTGCACAACACTTGACCGCGCTCGACTTCTTCGCGCTTGGTGCCGCGCAACAGTACGCCGACGTTGTCGCCTGCCTGACCCTGGTCAAGTAGTTTGCGGAACATTTCGACGCCGGTGCAGGTGGTCTTGAGCGTAGGCTTGATTCCGACGATCTCGAGTTCTTCACCAACTTTGACGATGCCGCGTTCGATACGACCAGTTACCACGGTGCCGCGTCCAGAGATGGAGAATACGTCTTCTACCGGCATCAGGAAGGCGCCGTCCAGAGCGCGCTTTGGCTCAGGGATGTAGTTGTCGAGTGCATCAGCCAGACGAAAGATGGACGGTTCGCCGAGGTCGCCCTGGTCGCCTTGCAGGGCTTTCAGTGCGGAGCCTTTGATGATGGGGATGTCGTCGCCGGGAAAGTCGTACTTGGAGAGCAGTTCGCGCACTTCCATTTCAACCAACTCAAGCAATTCTTCGTCATCGACCATGTCGCATTTGTTCAGGAATACGACGATGTAGGGTACGCCTACTTGACGTGCCAACAGGATGTGCTCACGGGTCTGCGGCATGGGGCCGTCGGCTGCGGAGCAAACTAGGATAGCGCCGTCCATCTGCGCGGCACCAGTGATCATGTTCTTGATGTAGTCGGCGTGACCAGGGCAATCTACGTGTGCGTAGTGGCGCTTGGCTGTTTCGTATTCGACGTGGGCGGTATTGATGGTGATGCCGCGTGCCTTTTCTTCTGGCGCCGCATCGATCTGGTCGTAGGCCTTGGCTTCGCCACCAAATTTCTTGGCCAACACGGTGGTGATCGCCGCTGTCAGAGTGGTCTTGCCATGGTCGACGTGGCCTATCGTGCCTACGTTGACGTGCGGTTTGGTGCGCTCAAATTTGCTCTTTGCCATGATTTTTCCTTATCAATGTCAAACGTTAATAATAAAAACAAAACTCAAATATATAAAAACAAAACGCCACACTAAATTCTTGGTGCCCATGGCGAGAATCGGACTCGCGACCTCTCCCTTACCAAGGGAGTGCTCTACCACTGAGCCACATGGGCGAGCATACAAAAACTGGAGCGGGTGAAGGGAATCGAACCCTCGTCGTAAGTTTGGAAAACTTCTGCTCTACCATTGAGCTACACCCGCAGTGCCTCCAACCAACAAAAGCCCCCAACGCAACAGCCTGAACAGCAGTTCCACAACGGCAAACAAATCCCGGTCACCCAGTCAAACAGACCGCCCAACAACTAAAATCCAGCAAAATCCACCGGTAAAATCCACCAGTAAGATCCAAGATCCAACAAACAACCTAAACCATTACCTTTGGTGGAGGGGGAAGGATTCGAACCTTCGAAGGCAGAACCGTCAGATTTACAGTCTGATCCCTTTGACCGCTCGGGAACCCCTCCAAACAGAACCCGTAATTATGCCGAGCTATGCCTTGTGTGTCAAATTAAATTAGCTTTGGGTGATGCAGGGAGTTTCACGGGATCGGCAATCTGAAGGGATTGCCGGTTAGTAAACAGATTGGATACTACATGGTTATTCTCAGCATCGCCATTGTGCAGAAGAGCGCATCAAATCAGCCCTTTCTCCGCAAACGACAAGGTTTGACCGACGGCCACCACAAAATGATCCAGCACGCGCACATCCACCAAACGCAATGCCTGCTTGAGCGCATCGGTCAATAATTTGTCCGATTGACTAGGCTCCGCGACACCGGAAGGATGGTTATGGGCAAGGATCACAGCGGCAGCGTTGTGAGCCAGCGCACGCTTGACCACCTCACGCGGATACACACTGGTTTGGCTGAGCGTGCCGTGAAACAACTCTTCCGAAGCGATCACGCGATGCTGGGTATCGAGAAACAGCACCAGAAACACCTCCTGCTGCCGCCCGCCCAACAACAATTGCAGATAGTCGCGCACCGCACGTGGCGAATTGAGCGCGTCACCCCGCTGCAACTCCTCTTTCAATCCCCGCAACGACATCTCTCTGATCGCCTGCAGCTGCACGTATTTCGCCTGCCCCATGCCATGTACAGCACAAAAATCCGCCTCGCTGGCGGCGAACAATTGCGTCAGGCTGCCGAACTGCGTGAGCAACTCGCGCGCCAGATCCACCGCGCTTTTGCCGGTTACGCCGGTACGCAAGAAGATCGCCAGCAACTCCGCATCGGAAAGCGAAGCTGAACCACGCGCGATCAGCTTCTCGCGCGGACGCTCCCCCTCAGGCCAGTCTGTGATCGCCATACCACCCTCCGCTTGCAAAATACCGAAATTGGCCTGCCCCGGCAGTTTCGCATTATTACTTTAAACCCGGTTGATCCATTTGCCTTGTCATTCCCGCAGAAGCGGGAATGACGGTGATTTTATCCTGATGAAAGATCCGGGTTAAGTGTACTGCAGGAATCTGTGGTTCTTTCAGTCGCCATTTTCCCCATGTTAAACTGCCCATGCCGAGCGCGAATAGGCAAGGCACTTTACCTAATTTATCTTTGGCATACATCTTTGGCGGGCGCACCATGAAACTAAATTGCTATACCCTCAACCCCAATCCTCCCGCCCTGGTTCCGTCGAGCCCGATGCGTCAATGGATGGACGATACCAGCGACCGCTTTGCCTATCGCTGCCTGCCCTTGTCCATCGCCAACTCCTATGGCTGGGACATCCTTTCTCCGTGCGCATTCCAGATCGAATGGACAGGCGGCAATCTTGCTACCGATCTTACCCTGCAGGTGCTGGACGACTACCGTTACTTGAAAGATTTCGCCGTGTCGCATTTCGCTCACGGCATCATCACTTTCCATCCGGGCTATTTGTTCCAGACCGAGCCGGGGTGGAACCTGATCGCAACCGGCCCCTTTAACCAGCCCAAGGACGGTATCACGCCCCTCACCGGTGTGATCGAAACGGATTGGCTACCCTTCTCGTTCACCATGAATTGGAAACTCACCGCAGCCGGTACGATCGGATTCGAGAAAGACGAGCCGTTCTGCCACATTTTCCCCGTCCAGCAAGGGATCCTCGAAGACGTTGTGCCGGAAATACGTGACCTGAGCGAAAACCCCGATCTGCAAGCGCAGTTCAATGCCTGGTCAGCCCGCCGTAGCGAATTCATCCGCAAGCTTGATCAACGGGACGAGGAAACCATGCGACAGGCGTGGGAAAAACTCTACTTTCAGGGAAAGAAAACTGAAGCTGAGCCCGCTGTGCCCACCCACCAGCATAAGGTCCGATTAAATTCACCGGTAGATATGCGCAAGAAGAAGAGATAGGCTGTATTCACATCACACTTTTTTTAGAAACTTATGTTCACACACCACGCGTCAAGATGGGTTGAGGGTGTGACTCCCTCCTTGCATGCTACAAAAGTTGATGCGTTCATGTTTATGTCGTTGGCTAAAATCAATTGGGCTCCGTCCCCGGTAGTTCTTCGCTGCTTACCCATGCACCCCTCCCTCAACATCCTTCTTGGACGCAATATTCGTTTCACTCACCGCACTCAACGTCCCCTGCCCGATCCGCACCACTTCATCCACCAACAGGTTCTTGGGCATGGCACAGGGTGCGCAAATCGCACTTGCATTTATTAACATATTGGTTAACAATTCACCATGTTCAAGATTGAATATTTCACCGAAGCAGTCCGTCTGGATATAGCGGCTTTGCCGCTTGATATGCGGGCTCGCTATGTCGCTTATACCGAACGCATGCAACAGTTCGGGGCGAATCTGGGTATGCCCCACACGCGTGCGATGGGCGGCGGACTGTTTGAGTTGCGTCTGAAAGGCGCGGATGGGATTGCCCGCGTGTTTTATTGTGTAGTGTATGAGCGGCGGATTGTGATGCTGCATAGTTTTATCAAAAAAACCCAGGCCACGCCCAAGCGTGAGCTGGAAATTGCCAGGCGGCGCAAAAAGGAGATTGATCATGCGTAAATCTACGGTATCGTCAAAACGTAAAGTTTCGGAAGCCCCGACCGTTTCCCATGAGGTAATGGTTAAGGGCTGGATGAAGGATGCGGCGTTTCGCAAGGAAGTCACTCGCATTGAACGCGAGGAGTTGGCTTTGCTGGATGTGCTGTTGGCGGCACGTGACGCGTCCGGTTTGACCCAGGCGCAAATCGCCGAACGGATGGGAACAAAGCCGCCCGCCATTTCAAGGCTGCTAGCTTCGCTGGCCAGCGACAAGCAATCGCCTTCTGTAGCAACGCTGCGCAAATATGCGGCGGCATGCGGAAAGAAATTGCAAATACGCTTGGTGTAGACGTTACTGTGGTGCGCGCCGTAGTTAGCTGTAGTGGATTGGCTAACCATGCACCCCTCCCTCAACATCCTTCTTGGTCGCGATGTTCGTTTCACTCACCGCACTCAACGTCCCCCAGCTAACGCTGCTAAAGAAAGCAGCTGAAGGCGTCAGCATCACATTAAGTTTTAGCCTTTCACATATCGTAATCGCGAAGACACTCTGGCTCAGAGTGAATTGATTCTCCATGCTTGCCATTACACCCTCCCAGCCCAGACAGACTGTTTCTTGATAAGATGCGCGGCATGATGGAGCAAACTCAGACAAAACACATTGTGCTCGGTATCACCGGCGGCATCGCGGCCTACAAGGCGGCGGAGTTGCTGCGGCTGCTGATCAAGCAGGGCATCGAGGTGCAGGTGGTGATGACCGAGGCGGCTTGTCATTTCATCACGCCGACCACGATGCAGGGCCTTTCGGGCAGGCCGGTGTTCACCGACCAGTGGGACGCGAGTGTGCCGAACAGCATGGCGCACATCAACCTGAGCCGCGCTGCGAATGCGATTGTGATCGCGCCGGCGAGTGCCGATTTTATTGCCAAGCTGGCACACGGGTTGGCGGATGACTTGTTGTCCGCCTTGTGCCTGGCGCGCAATTGCCCGCTGATCATCTCGCCGGCGATGAACCGCGAGATGTGGCTGAATGCCGCAACACAGCGCAACGTCGCACAACTGATCGCCGACGGTGTGCAGGTGCTGGGGCCGGATAGCGGTGTGCAGGCATGCGGTGAAGAAGGCATGGGGCGGATGCTGGAGGCGGTGCAATTGGCACAGGAGGTAGGTCGGGTTTTAACCCGACACAGTAGCCATGTCGGGTTAAAACCCGACCTACAGGGTAAAAGAATACTGGTCACCGCCGGGCCGACCTATGAGGCGATAGACACGGTGCGGGGCATCACCAACCGCAGCTCGGGCAAGATGGGTTATGCGATCGCACAGGCCGCACTGGAGATGGGTGCAGATGTGGTGCTGGTATCCGGGCCGACTGCGCTGGCCAAGCCGCAGGGCGTGCAAAGTGTGGATGTGCAGAGTGCGGAGCAAATGTTCGAGGCGGTAAAGCAGCACGTTGGCAATTGCGATATTTTTATCGGCGTGGCGGCCGTGGCCGATTACCGTGTCGCGCAACCCAGCACGCATAAGATCAAGAAGAGCGCGAAAAATCTCACGCTGGAACTCGTGCCCAACCCGGACATTCTGGCGTATGTGGCCAGCCTGCCGAAGCCGCCATTCTGCGTGGGGTTTGCCGCCGAGAGCGAAAATCTCGCCGAATACGCCGAACAAAAACGCCGCGCAAAAAAGCTGCCGTTGCTGGTGGGCAATCTGGTGCAGCAGGCCGTCGGCAGCGACGACAACGAACTGGTGCTGTTCGACGACAGTGGCATGCAAACCCTGCCGCGCGCCGACAAGCTGACGCTGGCTCGCCAACTGATGCAGCGCATCGCACAACGCATTAAGGGAGGAGTATTGAAATGAAACGCGTTACAGAAATTGAACACATTCCCGTCGATGTCAAGATTCTCGACCCGCGCCTGCATGAAAACATGCCTGGTTATGCGACTGCCGGTTCGGCAGGAATCGATTTACGCGCTTGCATCGAACACAACATGGTGATCCAACCCAAGCAGTGCGAACTCATCCCCAGCGGCATGGCCATTCATTTAAGCCATCCCGGCTATGCCGCGATGATTTTGCCGCGTTCCGGCCTGGGACATAAACACGGCATCGTGCTGGGTAATCTGGTGGGTCTTATCGACTCGGATTATCAGGGGCAGCTTTTTGTTTCGTTATGGAACCGCAGCCAGATCCCCTTCACGCTGATGCCGATGGAACGCATGGCGCAACTGGTGATCGTGCCGGTGATGCAGGCGAAGTTCAATATCGTGAAAGAATTTCCGTTGAGCGAACGCGGCGTCGGCGGGTTCGGCAGTACCGGTAAACACTGAGGGAATAAAGATTTGTAGGTCGGGCTCCACCCGACAGTCATATCTGACGGGTAGAACCCGCTCTACAAAAAACTGAAAATTCAGAGTTCGCCCAAATTCAAGGCGCGAAAAAAATTACGCCGCGCCGCATATGGGTTATATGCAAGCAAGGAATTTTTTACGCAACGCAGAAGTTGGGATGAAGTGGGGTAAGCAGGCAATCCGCGTAGCGGATGCTCGCAAATCTGGATTTTTAACCGCGAGCAATCACGGCCTCGATCTCGGCGAAGGTATGCGCCAATTCGAATTTCTGAATCTGGGCACCCAATTGACGGGCGATCTGGGTGACAGAAAACAAGCCGCACACAGTATGCTTGCCATCCGCACCCTGGCTCACCACCAACCCATGTTGACGGTGGGATTTTTTCAGGCTGGCGACGATCTGCCCTACCTTAGCATTTTGCACATCCTCGATATTCATCGTTTCCAACTCACGCTGTGGCGTCATGAGGTCACGCACCATGATGTCGGCATGAGTTCCTCCCATGTTTTGCAGGAAGCGCATCGGTTTTTCACCCATCAGGTCGGTAGCCGTCAATAATCCCGCCACATGATCGTTGTCATCCAGCACCAACAGCAGACGTACCCCATACCGGATCATTTTGGCATTGGCTTTATCCATCGAAGTTTTGGCACGGACATTTACCACTGAAACCTTGCTCAAGTCAGTCATCACACTGACTGCCGGATCGCTAAGCTTGACCCGATCGGGTAGCTTCTGGATCGGACGCGCAACAGAGGATCCCACTTTGAGCAGGGAAGATTGCAATACGCTATATTCTTTGATCAAGATTTAATTCCTCAATAATTGACAGACTACTATCGTTGCGCCTGTTGCAGATTTACAGGGTTATTCCTGGATGTCGGCAGATAACTGGCCAGCTCGTTAAGTGCCATCGTGTAAACCTCACGCTTGAACTCGATGACAGCATTGATGTCGAGCCAGTAATTATTCCAGCGCCACGCATCAAATTCGGGGTGCGAACTGGCACGCAGACAAACATCACAATCACGACCAACCAGACGCAACAAGAACCAGATCTGCTTTTGGCCGCGATAGCCACCGCGTGATTCACGCTTGCTCCAGCTTTGCGGAACTTCATAGCGCATCCACTCACGGGTGCGTCCGAGTATTCTTACATGCTCCGGCATCAAGCCGACTTCTTCGTGCAACTCGCGATACATCGCCTGCTCGGGGGTTTCGCCATGCTGTATGCCACCCTGCGGAAACTGCCATGCATGCTGCCGCACCCGCTTGCCCCAGAACACCTGATTCAGGTCATTCGTGATGATAATGCCGACATTCGGGCGGTAACCGTCTCGGTCTATCATTTGTCACTCTATTCGTTTAATTTCAATAGCCGGATTCTTTCACATTCTCACTTTAATGAAAAGAGAATATGCCGTTGCGCTGCTCCTTAACATACCGGACTTCGCGCATTCCCTGTAAAATCGCAGCTTCACAACCCGATCAGGATCGTACTCGCCATGCGCGTCTCACAGTTTTTTATCTCCACCCAGAAAGAAGCACCCGCCGAGGCAGAATTGCCGAGCCACAAACTGATGCTGCGCGCCGGATATATCAAAAAACTGGCCAGCGGCCTGTATACCTGGATGCCATTGGGTTTGCGAGTGTTGCGCAAGGTGGAAAAAATAGTGCGCGAAGAAATGGATCGCAGTGGTGCGATCGAATTGCTGATGCCTGCCGTGCAACCTGCCGAGCTATGGCAGGAAACCGGGCGCTGGGAAGTGTTCGGTCCGCAGATGCTGAAGATAAAAGACCGGCACGATAATCTTTTTTGCTTTGGCCCCACTCACGAGGAGGTGATCACCGACATCGCCCGCCGCGAGATCCGTAGCTACCGCCAGTTGCCGGTCAATTTCTACCAGATCCAGACCAAGTTCCGCGACGAGGTGCGCCCGCGTTTCGGCGTGATGCGCGCACGCGAATTCCTGATGAAGGATGCCTATTCCTTCCATGCCGACTATGCGAGTCTGGAGCAGACTTATCGCATCATGCATGAAACTTACTCGCGTATCTTCACCCGCCTTGGCCTGAAGTTCCGCGCCGTCGCGGCGGATACCGGCGCGATCGGCGGCAGCGGCTCGCATGAGTTTCATGTGCTGGCAGATGCAGGCGAAGATGCGCTGGCTTACTGCCCCGCCTCCGATTACGCAGCTAATGTGGAACTGGCGGAAGCGGTTGCGCCGGCTATTCCCCGAGCTGCGGCTGCAGAAACGATGCGTGACTTCGATACCCCGAAGCAGACCACTTGCGAACAGGTATCAGAGCTGCTGGGCATCCCGCTGCAACGCACGGTAAAATTGATTGCGTTAACAGCCGCTGACACGTTGCATGTCTTGCTGTTGCGCGGCGATCACAGCCTGAATGAGGTCAAAGTCGGCAAGCTTCCCGGCCTCGCCGATTTCCGCTTTGCCAGTGAGGAAGAGATTCGCGCCAGCTTCAACTGTCCGCCGGGATTCCTTGGCCCGGTCGGTATCGACCGGACGAAGATCCGCGTCATCGCTGACCGTTCCGTGGCGACCATGAGTGACTTTGTGACCGGTGCGAACCGGCCCAAGTTTCACACTGCCGGGGTGAACTGGAAGCGCGACCTGCCTGAACCCGACCTGATCGCGGATATCCGCAACGTGATCGAGGGCGACCCATCGCCTGACGGCAAGGGCACGCTGGAGATCTGTCGCGGTATCGAGGTCGGCCACATTTTCCAGTTGCGCACCAAATATGCCGAAGCCCTGAATGCCACTTTTCTGGACGCGCAAGGCAAGGCGCAAACGGTCGAGATGGGCTGTTACGGCATCGGCGTGTCACGCATCGTCGCAGCCGCCATTGAACAGAACTTTGATGAGCGCGGCATCATGCTGCCGACTGCGATGGCTCCATTTCAAATCGTGATCGTGCCTATCGGCATGGGCAAGAGTGCTGCGGTACGCGACGCAGTAGATCAGCTGTATGCCGAACTGAAAGCCGCCGGAATCGAGGTGCTGCTTGATGACCGCGATGAGCGCCCGGGCGTGATGTTTGCCGATATGGAATTGATGGGCATACCGCATCGCATCGTCATCGGCGAGCGCGGTTTGAAGGAAGGTATGCTGGAATATCAGGGACGGCGCGACACTGCTGCGCAATCTATCCCCTTGCAAAATGCGCCGGAGTTCGTAAAATCAAGGCTATGCGACTAGTCAGACAACTGTTTTTTCGCTATCTCGCCCTGCCAGTGTGCGTGGCCGGTGTGTTGTTTTCCTGCGCCGCACAGGCCGGTGGACAGATTTACACGCCACTTTCCGCCAGCGTGCGCAGTGTGATGCAACGCAGCGTGTCGGACCAAGCCGCCCCCAAGACCG
>Ga0315270_10000072_pt1 | contig 51573 bp, 67 predicted proteins | sample C1_bottom_MG_FD_204932 | JGI IMG/M metagenome (GOLD analysis project Ga0315270, IMG submission 204932) | Sediment microbial communities from Yellowstone Lake, YNP, Wyoming, USA - C1_bottom | ecosystem: Environmental > Aquatic > Freshwater > Lake > Sediment | place: USA: Wyoming | collected... | reverse complement strand
TTCTCCTTATGGTTTTGCTACCATCTTTAAGGAAACGATTCAGCAGGCTGATTTGCCTATTCAAATCGGCGAGATCATTAAGCCAAGTGATCCGTTATACAGTGTTGCTCGTGGCTGTCTGCTGGCAGCGGAAGCAGCAAAGTAAATTAGAAAAAGGATGAGAACCAATGAACGAAGTTACAACAGAGAACACAGATCGCTTTTACAAGCCACTCGGAGAAATGTCGGGTAGCGAGCGAAGAGAACACGAAGAGAAGACAAACACCATCTTCGAGAAGCCTAAAGAGTACACGATGCTGGAGTACGCTCCAGAACCTCTTCACATGAACGAGTCTAAGGTCAAACACCTGAAATTCACAATTGGGAACAAGTATCCCGTCATTGAAAAGAGACATGAATACTCAGGGTACAAGGCCAACTATGGCTTTAAGACCATCAATGACAAAGAAGAAACTGTTTGGGTCGATGAAAAGTATTTCATCCCAGCCAATATCAATCTGATGCACGAAGCCGCCGCAGAGGATGGCATTATTGACCTGTGTGATATTCCGTATGATATTCGCAAGATGGCTTTTGAAAAGAACGTGAAGCCGCTTGAGGTTTTGGAAGATGGCTTGAAGGAGAACTTAACTATTTCAGGACTTGCCGAATCAGAATACGATGGGACAGCTTATCAAGAAGCTCGCAGCACTGGTTTCAGCCACAATAACCTGTGGACCTGCCGCAAGAAGAAGCGACAGATTTTTGAACACAAGAGCGACATCAGTGAAGGCGTTGTAAAGGACACCGGAAACGATTTGATGAATAACGCTACTAAGTGTATGGCGGCTATTGACAAGGTTTTCGGGGCCAACAAGATTGCAGACCCAGATGGAATTATCAAAGCAATTCGCTTGAATGTTTCTCATCTATGTTTGCAGTGGGAAAACGATGTCCTTTGCGTCAATGGTGCGCAGACCAAAATCACATACAGTGAAGTTCAGGCTGCATACAGTGGCTTGAAAGGTCTGGTTTCTGCTAAGATTGCAGAGAGGACCGTAGGAAAGCTGGTCGCAAGCCAGTTGAAGAAAGTGTTCTAAGAAGATGCAACCCTATCCCGCATCCAATTTGGGTGCGGGATTTACAGAAAGAGAAAGGCTAGAAATGAAAAAGAATCAGAAGAGTGTTAGCGACCTTGGAGCCGCAGCATACTTGTTGATGCACGACATCAAGGTTATTGGTCGTCGAGGCAAGGATATTTACTTCTTGCTCACTGAAGACCATACGTCTGAGAAATTTGACCAATTAACCCTTGATTACTTATCAAGTGAGTTTCACCGATTTGATGCCTGCATCATGTCGCTGAAGAAGATCGGCGAATACAACTTCGAGACGAGGAATCACCGATTCGTAACGGATTTGGGCGCTGCCGCTTACATTCTCATGCACAAGTACAAGGTTGTCGGGAAGAAAGGCAAAGCAATCTACTTTGAAGTAGAAGATGAGATTTCGGACAAATTCGATGAAATCGCCCTGGATTACATTTCCAGCGACTATCACCGATTCGATTCTTGCCTAATGTCCCTAAAAAAGATTGGTGAATACGTTAGCGATCATAACTAATCTCAGCAGAGATATATAAAGCAAGGAGAAATCATGCTGGGATTCAAAGAATATCGCAATAGGCTTACAGAAGCCACACCTGACGTTGAAACTGGAGTTCAGCCTGAATACGTGTTAAAACACGAGAGGGCTGCAAATATCCAAAAACAAGTCAATCAAATCGTTGATGCTTGGGTTTCTGACTTAAAGCGGACCCTTATGAACCCGATGACGCCACTTGCGCAACGTCGGGGTGTATGGGACCGTTTTAAGAACACTATGTCCAATATGTGGCACGGTCGTTACAACCAAACCAACCCATATTTCTGGCAAAACAAGCTCGGCGACGACCTGGGTGCTACTCAGGAATCTTTCAATCCCAACAGTCTCTCTTTAGCCGATTATAAGTCTCTTCGAGACATCTGCGAATCACTAGAAGAACAACTCAACGAAGATGTTCCTGCTGGTGCCGAGAATCTACGTTTGGTGCGCATGATCGACACAAAGGCGCAAGAACTCAAGCAAAAGCTCATGTCTATTGTGGGTGGTGCAGAGGACAGTTCTCCTATGTCTGCTGCTGCTTCAATGGGAACACCTGAAGTGCCTGCTGCTTCAATGGGAACACCAGAAGAACCTGCATCAGCGGCTCCTCAAGAGGAAGAACAGGATTCTAAAGTCCCAGGTGGATTTTTGGATTTAGTCAAGGTTGTAGAAGGTTGGGCAAAATCCAAAAAAATGGATACAAAAACAGCCCAGGATTTAATCGACAGACTCAAAAGCAAAAAAAATTCAATCAGACAAAAAGCCGCTGATGATTGGGAACGCTTTGAAAAAGCTCCTGTTTCTGGACCTTCGGCGTCTCCAGATGCCACTTCTCCAGATGCAGCTTCCCCAGATGCCGATCCTGCTGATTCCGAGCATGGAATGTTTTTTACTCCACCTACCACTGGAAAGAAGTGGAGTGAACTTACTCCTGATGAAATGAAGAGATGGAACAGATATGGTGGTGGACAAGCACATCAGGGTTCGTCAAAAATTGATGGCTGCTTAGATAAAGATCACGGAATAAAAAATATGCCTTGGATTTTGCGAATTGGTGATCCACGAAGAGAAATCCTAGACGCTCAAGAAAATAAAAAGTTGCCAATTAGCAAAAATTGCGCAGGGGCAAAAAGCGGATCGCATTGGCATAGAGAGATGCACAAATCAGATCGCTGGGAACACCATGAGTCTCCAATAAAAAGCGTGTCAGAACTTCTTGCTAGAGTAGAAAAAGCGAAAGCTGCCACGGAACAAGCTCGTAGAAGGATGCCTCGTTCAACGGCCCCTTCGGACGTTGATGCGGCTCGTGACGCAGCTATGGCAGGCGGTGAGACTGAAGCACCAAAGACTGCACCTATGGTCGATCCAGCCCCTACAATGCCAACCCCTGAGCCAGCCAAGCCTTTTTTGAGGGACCGTAACGGTGCTTTGCTTCTCGCCAATCCTTCTTTGAGGGGCCGTGTGGGAAGTATTGGCGATGAAGTGCCTGAAGTGAAGAAGTTCACTGGAGATGGTTCTGGATTGAGCGAGCCTATGCACAAGGGCGACGACACGCCTACAGATGCACCGCCTGATCCAAAGACCAGAGTTGCGGGCATGGATGGTGCTGAGGCCATTCCTAATCCGACGCCAGAAGAAAAGCCTGTCAGACAAAAGGGACAGAAGGGCCGTATTAAAACATTGTCGGGTGAAAAGACAAGACTGAGGGACCGTATTGAAGTGTTGTCGAATGGAAAGACAAAAGAAGCATTACTAGAAAAATTAGATAAAATAAAGGATCGAGCAGACCTTGCTGCACTCGAAAACGATTTGGTCGAAGCCGAGAATGTTCACACATCCTATAAAAAACATGCCAATGTTGAATTCGAGTGGACTGTAACAGATTTGAAGAACTTCTATAAGCAGCGTCTTCATGAACGCAAAGGCGTGCCACAGCCTTTAGTAGAACAAAAGAAGATTGAAATGCTTTCGTTCACAGAGAGAACGCAGTATTTCAAAGAACAACTTCAAAAAAGGCGATAGATGAAAAGTGCATTTGCAGCTTTTTTGCTAATGACAGTATTGGCAACGACGACATCCACAATCCATCCGACTGTAGCCGCTCAGTTCGTTTATGAAGGTGAGTGGATTACGACCAATAGAAAACTCGACGGCATTATGACTGCCGAAGTTACAGACCTGGGAGGCGACAAATGGAAAGGTCGCTTCTATGGAATCTGGATGGGCGTTAAATTCGACTACGAAGTGAAGTTTATCGGTCCTCCCGATAAACTAACAGGCACCGCCAAAATTGACGGTGCCGATTATGAATGGAAGGGCGAAATGAGTAAATAATCCCCTGGTATATTCAAGGGAACCTTTGATGGCAGTCGTTACATTGGCAGCTTCAATCTGAAGTCCAAAAAGTAATCAATTGCCGTGTCTGGCTTGAACCCAGCGGACTGTGCCACTTTCAGATCGCATAATGACACTGTGAGTTGTGGGACCACGAGAGTTAACAGAAACTCCCTTCAATAGACTGCCATCGGTAATGCCGGTGGCAGCAAAACAACAGTGACTTCTCACCAAGTCATCATGGGAGAAGGTGTCTCCCTTTAGACCCACATCTTTGTCCCAAACTTGGGCCAAGAAGAATCCTCTCAAACACTTGACCGCAGCCGCTGTAACAACAGCTTCAGGTGCGCCACCTACACCAAACTGCATATCAATATTTCCACCATCGGCAGCAGCGATTGCACCAGAGATGTCGCAGTCCTGGATCAGTTTAATTCTGACTCCTAGTTCTCTCATTTGGGCAATGTATTCTTCATGACGTGGACGATTAAGAATGCAAACCATCAATTTGTCCACAGGCTTATTCAAGACTTCAGCAACTTGTTTGCACAATACAGGCAATGGCGTGCTAAGACAAAGATTGGTTCTACGGGCTACATCGCCACTGACAGCCAGTTTAAGCATGTAATGCTCATCTGTGTCATACATGGCTCCTTTATCGGCCATAGCAATGACACTCATGGCTTCTGGTCCTGACGTTACTGTGGGCGTTGTTCCGTCAATAGGGTCGAGCGCAATGTCTACTTCCTTGGTGTTTTGATCCCACATAATGATTTCGCCGTCTTCATTGTGGTGCCAGCCACGTCCGACTAGATCGCCTTTGAACAGACCATAGCTTTGGTCCTTTTTGCCTTCTCCAATCTGGACTGTCCCTGCAACATCCATGCGATCAAGTCTGTCACGCATGGCGTTAGTAGCGGCCAAATCAGCTTCGAGTTTCTTACCACTGCCCACCCAGGCTGCGGCAGCGATTGCAGCAGCTTCAGTTACACGGATCAAATCCATATTGTTACGCATTATTGTTTCCTCAACATTTTTCCTTGGGCTTCCTTAGCTTGTCGTGCCAGGGATGCCATCATTTCAGGGTCTACAAAAAGGGAAGCATTAGGATCAACAGGCACAATATTCTGTTGACGCTCAACAGGTGCCTTTTTAATCTCTTGCATGATTTCTTCATACTTAGGGTCATCTTGTTGAATCACTTGTTCTTCAAGAACGCCTATGATGTGTGTCCAAGTATAGTAATTGCGGCATCCTGTCATGTGGTGCTTGGCGAAGATGCCATCTTCATCCAAAGACTCAATAATTGCCGTAAAGAAGTCGGAGAATTGCTGGTCCTGGAAGTCCGTCTTGGCAACGGTAGAAGTGAGTATGGTGCATACCTTACCCACGAATGCTTCCTGGAGTTTTTTGACTGTAAGTGCTTTCATAACTTAACCGAGTAAATCCTTGACATAACTTGCATGAGTTCCATGAGGCCAAGAATAGTCTAGTGGCCGCTGGTTTTTTTGGATATAGTGATGGAGAACTGCTGCCCCTAATTTGACCAACATTTCGTTCCAATCATTATATCCTGGCGGTGGGATCACGAATTTTAGTTTTTCATTTCCCTTGACAGTTTCCACCGAAGAAATCATAGAAGTCATCTTCGTGGTGCCTTGCTTACCGGCCTTGTCCCGGTCCAGACACAATACAATTTTGTAATCTGTGAGCATTAGAGCTTGCTTTTCACTCATGTTTTTTCCACCACAAGCGGCGGCATTCAGATCGCAGAGAGACAAGCTGATTGCATTGAATTCGCCTTCACAAAGATAGACAGTGGCACCGGCACTCGGCCAAGAGCCTGCCATGAATACAACGTCTTCTTTGCCCACGCCAACCTCTTTAGGTGGACCGAGATACTTGCATTTAGACTTTCCAATATGCCGACCATTCCAATACACGAGCTTTTTGCTACGGTCGTAATAGGGAATGATTATTCTGGCTTTGTATCTGTCTTCTGTGCAGATATACAGCCCATCAATTGGGAGATGCCGGTTTGTAAGGTATTCTTCTGCCTTCTTTCGCCACCAGTTATTGGTGCCAAGGGCAGAGATCAGTTCGCATCCCAATGGCAATTGCAAGTCTGGCTTGGGAACTATTGGTTCCTGTTCGACCGGATCGGCGAACATATCCTCAAGTTGCTTCTCCAAGTCTCGAATGCTGGTTCGGCCATCCAGCGTTGTCAGTGCGTCTTCTCTGTCGCAACTGTCAACAATCTGAACCAGCTTTATCAAACTGCCTTTCTGGTCGGTCTTAAAGCAGTGGTAAACGCCTCCTTTTCGCTTCTTCTTTCCGCCTGTGGGCGAACACCAAAGGTGGAAATCATCGTCGCCTTTGTCGAATATGCTGTTGATGCGTACTTCTTTACCTTTGACGAGAATATTATCCTCGCCAAAGCGGGCCTTTGCCCATTTCACGAATTTATTGAAGTCAACAGCCATATTTCCCTCTAGTTCGACTGACCATATACTTTACAATGTACTTAATACTTACCCTTTGGTGGAGTCATTATGAGCCAAGACCATTTAATTTGTGAACACATCAGCGTTTCAAGAAAACAAACCTGGAATGAATGCCAAGCTAAATACAAATTCCGTTACCACCTGAAGGTTCCGGTCGAAGGTCCGGTGCAACCGTATTTCGTGTACGGGAAACTGGTTCATAAGATAGCCGAAGTATACGTCCAAGAACAAGGCCAACGTGCAATTGAAGATATTGCCCACGACTGCCTGCACGGGATTATCGAAGTCGAGAAGGGGCAAGGCCCGCCAGTTCTGGAAGCGAGCTACAAAAAGAAGTTACCAGAACACGTTCGGAATCTCAAGCAGTTAAGTGACCGCATTGGATTTGACGGACATCTGGAGTGGCAGTTCCACTACGATCTCCAGCCGCCAGACCAGCATTTCATCACGGGGTTTATCGACCGCTTGATTATCCGGGGCGACAAATATTTCATTTTGGATTACAAGACGACGAAGAAGGGATTCTACCGGAAGAACGCAAATACGATCCGCAACGATATTCAGCTTCGCTGTTACGCACGGGTCGTTCAAAAAGAATTCGGGGCAAAAGCCGAGAATATTCGGGCTGCGTTATATTACCTGGAAGGCGGGGATTTGATCGCCACCAAGTTCAGCGAGGAATCGCTGATTTCTGCGGAGCAGGAATTGCATGACGCTTACAAAGAAATTGTAAATACTAAAGCAGATGATGTTTACGGTCGTGTGAATGACCAGTGCCGACGATGTGATTATCGTAAAATCTGCCCGTTTTACAGCTTAACCTAAATGGTTCATCAAGTCCTTTAAGTATTTGAAGAATTGAACATCTGGTTTGCTGCTGTAAACTGTTCTTTGATATTCTGCGCCATAAGGTGGCGGGCCACCTTCTGGCAGATTGTGCAGAATAATGTACATAGGCGTATTGACACTCATGCTGATGTGACCTATGCCGCTTGCACATCCAACGAAGAATTTGCATGTGGTCAATGTTTCGATGATGTAAGGTAATGGCTTCATGTGTCCTAAATCTACCGACGTAAACCCACGGGAAGTGAGATAGTTCAGGAATTCGGTTATTTCTTTATCAGATGGATTTTTATCCCAGAATGACGAAAAGCCATCAAATTGGTATGCCACAACTTTGCTATTTGTATCTCTCCAGGTCTTTTTTGTTGGAAGATATTTTGTTGAAAAAGCCTCATGGTAATTCATTGGCAATATTGACCGACCCTTCTCATAAATGAGTTGGCCAGTTGTATCAAAATAACTAGCCAATTCGTAAAGATGTCCTGAGTCGGCGTCGCCATCAATGAAAACTGGACGCCCTTTTTCTTGTGATTTTCTGAGAAGATAAGAAATAGAAGCCCACCGATCTCCAAGTCCAAATCGGATATAGTAATGTTTTTTTTCAACTTTCAACATTAACGTCCACCCGGAAGCAAAATATATTCTGGCGTGTATGTGCCTTGTGTACCACTGCGGTCTTTGACAGGAATCTGGCGTGCTGCTGTGCCGCCCGGCTTCTGGCTCAACAAGAACTCATATCCACTTTGCTTGTTCCAATATCCGTGAATGGCAGATAAAGGAGTAAAGAATCCTTTGCCACTACCATCACGATATTGGGTTCCCCAGCAAGTCGCAATATAGTATCCGTCATCATCCATCAGCCCACCACCAGAACGTCCTGGGCGTGGGCTATTTTGATTCGTAACCAAATCCCCGCCGCCAAGTCCAAACATTTCGATGTCATAATGAGCAACTTCATTGCCACCATCACATCCCAATGAGTGAGCATGGCGACCAGCCTTGTACTCGTAGTTCACAGGAGCAATGGGGAAATACTCAGGTTGCCAATCTGGAGTAAAAGTCACAAGTGATGTGTCCTGACCGCTGATATAGCTATAGAATGTTACATTGGCATTGTAACTCTTGGGAGCATCCAGCTTCTTTTCGTTATGATACCAAGTGATGATTTTGCAAGTCATATTTCGACGCTTGCCTTCTTCTGCGGACATAGTTCCTTGACTCCACATATGCCCGCAAGATGCAACGTAAGCGAGATTTTTAGCTGCATCGTAATAAACAATGGTTCCAGAACCAGACCCGCCGCCCACGCTGATTTTGACAGATGCAGCGAGAAACTTACGGAACTCTGGACCACGTTGCTCGACTGGAGCCATGCCTGCAAAACCAGTAGGCCGACGCTCCATAATCGGCATATTGTCTAGTGCATCGTATGAATACACAGAGGGTGTTTCACCGCTGACAAATGGGGCCAGGAAACTAACCAACAAGACAAAAATACAAGATAATTTGAACATTGCTACTCCTTAGCATGAAGACTACTACCATCTATATATTTGTGAGGAACAAAGAATGGCAACATTGACTATTTCGCATTACATCTATTTGAACCGAGAGCAGCGCTATAAGCTGCATTCTGGCGAATCTCTTGAAGTTACGGGCGTGAGTATACCTGTATGGTTCCATCGTGGAACCACTTCCGAGCCTGCTAAAGAGATGTTCTGTAAGTACAAATTGACGAACGAAGCGATCAACAAGGCAATTATGCCTATGGAAGAAGGCTACAACATCAATCTACCGCAGAAATTGGAGCTTGGTGGCGACAATGTGCCTGAAGAAGTGCAAGATGTTGTAGCCGTTCAGCTAGGCACATCCGAAAGACTATTGGACGTGAAAGACGGTGGTTCTGAATGGCTGGAGTTCAGGCAATACAATAAAGTTCAACAAGGCATTCACAAATTCAATGTGGTGCATTTTGTTGAAATTAAACCTGACGAGTTGCTTCAAGACACCATGAGTAGTTAAGTTGGCACATCTCTGAGAGCGAGAGCCATACGCATGTTGATGGCATCGCCGTTTGTGAGTGTGATGCTATTTGACAGTGGGTTGCTGGCCAATAGGATGCCGGACCCATCTACGCTAGTTGCCATGAACAAATTGGATACTGGACCCCAGCCCGATCCTGTTGCACTAAAGGTGACGATCTGGCTGGTGGCTCGGTAAACGCCACTTACAATGTCAATTGTAAATTGATTTGACGAACTTACAGCCTGCCGCAAATATCCATTGCCAGATGGTTCATCAATGATATCCGTCATGAGATCATCAACGGTGATCGCCCCTCGATTGTCGAGTCCAAAGTAATAGTTTGCTGGCGGGTATGTTCCTGGGCTGCTGTCAAATGCGCAGGTCAACATAAACATCTCTCCACCAATATGCAAAGTGTTGAGTAGATTTTTCTCTTCCCAAATCACCTTGCCATCTCGGATGTGTTGGATTTCGAGAATCTTAACTAAGCCATGCCAATCTTTTTTCATTTTGCACCTAACTTTATTGAGGTTTTTTCGCCAGTCTTTGAAGAAAATAAAATCTTGTTGATCGTAAACTTTTCATCTACAAAAGCGTCATTACCAATGTATTGTTTGCCTTGACCTTTTCTCATGTAGCAAATTGTAACGTGAGGCACATAAACAGGATAGCTCTCAGTAGCTTCTAAACTTCTTCGCATCTTACAGTTTAGCCTGTGTAACTCTTCGCATTCCACGTTTACGATTAGCACATCGAATTTATCGCTTTTCGTAAACATATCAATCTTGCCTAACTTGCACTCAAACTCTTTTTCTTTGATAAACAAATCAGACACTTCTTTTAAGATGTCTGTGTGAATGCCATAGATCAAAGTAATATGAGGGTCATCTTCTCGACCAAAGCTGGGGTCTTTAGTATCAAGAAACACCGATTCATTAGGTACATGATCCCACCCCCAAGAAATTACATTGTCTGTAACTTCTTCTGGCGGCTCGACCAATAATGAAGAGTAGTCGTATTTATTTCTACGCCCCTCGTTAACCAAGAACTGTTTGAAGCTCATTGCCGTCATCTTTCTCGTCATCTTGTGTACGGCGGCGTTGTTGAATGTTTTCAATCTTGGCTTTCTCTTTGGCGATTTCCTCGTCAATAGCCTGAATTGCTCGGAATGGGTCATACGAATACGCATTGCCTTGGCCCTGTGCCAATTCACGACGTTCCGAGTTAACCTCACGACGATCCCGTTTCTTCTCAACAGTCTCCAGCTTTCCTAGAGCGGCCCGTATGTGATAACGTACTTCTGACAAAGCATGGTCTTGCGGTACTTGCGCTAACGCTTTCTGCAAAGCAGCCCTTGTCTCGTTTGTGTTGTTTTTCATTTACTCATCCTCTCGATCCAGCGCATTGGGGCTTCTTCCCCGATGACTTGATATTCTTTTACATCTCCCTCATGGAGATATTCTTTAAGGTATTTTTCTTCAACCCGGACTTTCCATACATCGGAGTCTCCAGGCAAAGGACTTGTCGCTAAGGTGATGTGGCTCGGCAAAACCGCTTCAATTCCAAGTGACAAATCTCTTTTTGCAATTTCAAAATATCGACGTTCGGATATTGGCCTTGTCATATACAAAGTCAATATCTTGTTGTATTTAGGGTTGGTTCTTAGCTTTGCCAGCAAATCTTGCATATCAACTTTAAGACTTGCGGGCATTTCCTCTTCTGTAAGCAATTTCGCCTTAAATCCCGTTGACGTGTGTTCGTACAAGAAAACTGCATGGAACGCTTCGCCTACGGTGATTTTGGCTTCCGATGACACCCATCCCACTTCTGGGCAGATGGCCTCTATGACAATTTTATGATTATGCCATGTAGGGATTTTGGATATTGCCAAATTTATATTGTGTGACATCTGGTCAAAGATAGCCGTTGATTCGGACAAAGAAGATTTGGCGACTGCATCGGCTTCTTCTGGACCAAATTCTTTTCCATACAACTTGGTCTGATATTGAAACATTGCTGTTTCGATTTTGTCAGACAAGGCACGATCTGCGTTGTGATAATCCACCCAACGACGGAATGTCATATGGGCATGATTTACTCTTTTTGGATCGCCTGTGCGTATTGCCATCTTGAACTCATCAGATAACGGGTACGCCAGTTCTGATAGTGTTCTGGCGACCTCTTTGATATTGACGATGTTTTTGCGGGCTTCAATAAGCTGTTTGTCTGGTTTGAGCATAAGGCTCGCCATATCAGCTTGCAGCTTTTCCTTGTATTCGTCCATGACGACAAGGATGCTGCTTGGTCGAGCTTTATTTTCGAGGTATTTCATGAACGACATTTACTTTCGCCTCTTTCGATTACAGGCGATGTATCTATTTCGACATTCTGTCGAACACATACGCTGTGTTTTATATATTCTGTGAAATTCAATGCCGCATTGTTCACATGCAAACTTCGGTCTGGTGCTAACAAATAATTGCTTGAGGTCAATTCCAAGAGATTCGAGATAAACACGGTCAGCGAAAATAATGTCAGCTTCGGGATGATCTACACAAAATCGCTCGTATTTTTTTTGCCACTTAGCTCGCATCCACCCTTTAACCTCAACATGCTTTTTTATCTCGATCAGCCAAAAATCAGGCGTATAAGCAGAGCCATCAGAGAGAATATAAGTTTTGGATTCATACTCCCAGGCAACTCCCTGTTTGTCGAGCCAAGAAGCATATGCAGTCTCCCAACTACTTCTCATAGCGACCCAATTGCCATCAGGTTGTTGATGCCATATCCTTTTGCCATGCACCCGTTTTTTACCGTAATTCGGATGTCTAATTCCCTTTTTACTTTCACTTAGTTTTCGCCGATGCTCCTCGCTTTTTTTCTTTCCTTTATTTGCCGCAGAAATCTTGGCAGCTACTTCCGGTGAGCAAGATTTACCCTTCATAGCCTGACTTGGCGGGCGAGATTGTAAACCAAATTTTTTCATGTGGCGAAAAATTGTTCCAACGCTAGTTCCATATTTTTCAGCTAATTGACTCATCGACAAACCTGACTGATATTCTTGCTCTAGTTGATCTTTGGTAATGTCCATAATAACCTCCAGTGTATGTAGTCATTACCATCCGAATTCACGCAAAAGTCTATCGTTCCGACGCTCGATATTGAAAATAACACCGGGCATAACAGTATCTTTGTCGGGCGATAAAAGGTCTATTTCATCGTCCATGAGGAAATCTTCTGGTCTTCCTTCCATCAATTCACGTTTGATTTCTTCGTATACCTGAGCTTTTAGCGTGGCCGTTACTTCTTTCGGAATCTCTGCACCCATAGGTATGTCTCGCAACATGGAATCACGAACATAAAGGGCCATACACATAGACATAATAGCGTCGTCGTGCTTGCCTTTCTGAGCTTCAGCCTTGCGAGTGACAGGGTTGTACTCAAAAGTCTGGAGTTCCATAACGAATCGCATACTGTTAATACGAACAGTTTGGTTCAATAGCCGATTTTGGAGAGATTCCAAATATAGAGATCGGTTTACTTGACCAATTTTGATGCCCGGTTTTACGTTGGCCGATTTAAGGCTTTCGTAATAAAGGCTCTCGTAAAACAAGGTGAATTGAAGGTTGCTTAGAACAGCCCCACCTGGACCCATGTTTTCGACAACAATCAGAGCATTGTTGTAATAAATGCCCACTTCATTAAGCACCTGAGCGAATTCGTGAGGCACAATGATATTGGAGTAAAACTCGGCCACTTGTTCCAAAGTTGCTGTGTCAATTACCTGAAAACAGCAATTGTCATTGTTGTTGCCCTGGCCTTCGGCAGCGTCAGCGCCAATGATGTATTCGTGGCCATCAATTGGCTCTTTCCAGACCCACATAGCACCCTTGTTGTGGTCTTCGCTTTCCAATACAGCAATACGGCCTGACTTGTTGACCCATTTCGGGAACAACTTGCGGCTAGGGTAATTGTTTCTGGTTTGCTCTGTGAGTTGCGTGATGACCTTAGCGGAGAAGTAAGTATCACCGGAGCCAAGGAACTCACGCAACACTTCCTGCAAGAAGCCCTTCTCGCCGAGTTGTGCCTTTTGTTCTTTAACCCACTCATCGTCGTTGTAGTCGGGATGTTCCCAATAATCCAAGTCGATGATGTTGAAGCGGTTTTGCTTTTCTTGTGCTTCGTGGTAGGTTTGTTCATACCAGTTACCAAGACCATTGACCGTCGATACGAGGGTGCAACCACCACCCGTCGAAAGAATAGGCCACATGGCTTTCCAGTGCTTGTCCATGTCATCAATGAACGCAGCTTCGTCCACGATCAAGAATGTAACGGACTTACCACGAGCAGCTTCAGGAGAGTGGAACTTTAAGGCTGACCCGGTGTCCGTGAACATCTTCATGTGGTCATTCCACTTACCGTCTTTCTTTGGCTTCAACCATTCTGGGAAGTTCTCAATAGAACGATCCACCATCATGCCAATATCCGTGGCATCACGGTCGGTTCGTCCCAAAATCATGATCTGTTGGTCGAGTTGGAACATGCAGCGCCACATGCCCCACAGCAAAGTCACTGTCGTCAGTCCCCCTTGACGAAACTTGCTGATGATGTTAAATCGGTGGTTTTCGTATTCCTGGATAACCTTCCGCTGATAGTTGTATAATACGAACGGAATCAAACCGTCCATAGGGTGAAGAATCTTCACATATTTGTGGCAGAAATAAGCGAAGCTGTTATAACACTTGATGATTTCTTTTTGACGACGGGATGGATCGTAAGTCTCGAAGTTTTCCAGCGGTTCATCAGGATCAATTTCAAGTTCGTACTTGTCGAGAGTGTAGTAGTCGGGATCATATTGAAGACGGCTCTTTTTGCCCTCCCCTCGTTTAAGTATCTTCCCACCACTCTTGTAGAATTCTTCGAGGGTTTTGTATTTGCCTCGCCAAACAGAGTCACGTTTGCTCTTGAAAAATACGGCTTGATCCATTATATTCCTTTTCTAATTAAGTTGGCGTCCTCGCTTCCTTGTAGGTTGTTTGGACAGAATATATAGCCAACACACTAATAAAACAGGGTTTGCCATGCGTAAGCTCCATCTCGTTGTCCTGTCGCTGGGAATCATTTTGCTTGCTGTCTATATCAGCAAGCGTGATGTCCCGCCGCCCATTGTTCAAAAAGAATTCGTTCCTCCGGTCAAGCCGTTGCCGCCACCTGATGTGGACCCGCCACGCAAAAAGACTTACGATGAAGCCATCGCAGATATATCTGAAAGCGAATTGCAAAAGCATTTAGAGTATTTGTGTTCTGCCGAACTTGAAGGTCGGATGTCTGGCAAAAAAGGAAATGTTGTCGCTGCCGATTATCTGAAAAAGATATATGAAAGTTTCGGCCTCGATACGGCATATCAAAAGTTCAATATCCAAAGAATGAATGCTGGACCGAAAAACGAAACAGGCGATGATTTCACACAGAATATCATCGCCTGGATTGAAGGCACCGAATTAAAAGATGAGATCGTAGTTGTTGGCGCACACATGGACCATATTGGCTGGGGTCCGTCCATGAGTCGTGCGGGCGGCGGGAAGATTCATCCTGGTGCTGACGACAACGCTTCAGGGACGGTGGCTTTGCTTCAAATCGCCAAAACCTTTGCATCCTTGCGTGGTCAGAACAAAAGAACCGTGGTCTTCATGTCTTTCAGTGCCGAAGAGATGGGGTTAATTGGTTCACGATATTATTGCGACAACCCTATTTTCCCAAAGGGGAGTCCAAATATCCGCAAGCATATATTCATGCTCAATATGGATATGGTTGGATATTTGGGGAAAGCTCGCACTACCGTCGCCTTCAACGAAGGGGAAAGCTCTCCTGATGTTTCGAGCATCATTGGTGAATTGAGTGGAAAATACTCATTTGCCAAGAGCATTACAGGTCGAAGCAGTGGTGGCAGCGATCACGCCTGCTTCTATAATAAGAAGGTTCCAATTGCATTCCTGCATACTGGAATGCACGACAATTATCACACGCCGAGAGATACAGCAGATAAAATCAATTTCTCTGGCATTGAGAATGTGGCCAAGTATGGATTTGAATTGACATGGAAAGTTGTCAATTCAAATACTAAGCCATCGTTCAATTATGGTGGATTCCGGGAGATGGAATACACGCACGATCACGGACACAAAGATGTACCTTTTCACAAGGATTAAATGATGAACAAAGACAAAATGATTCAGATGTTGAATGACGATCTCAAAAATGAATGGAAGCATTTACGTTTTTACTTGTATCATGCGAGCGCCGTGACCGGCCTGCATTGTGCTGAATACAAGGAGTTGTTTCTCAAAGAAGCAGCTTCAGAAATGCTGCATGTTTCACAATTTTCAGACGTTATCATTGGTTTGGGTGGCGTTGCCACTTTTGAGTCAAATGATTTCGGAAAATACACCGACCCTAAAGACATCATGGAATATGCTGTTATGATGGAAGAGGAAGTCGTCAAAAACTATGTGCAGCGAATGAAGGATGCCGACGAATTGGGCGGCGTTGATGGAACATGGCTTGAAATCTTCCTCGAAGGACAGGTCCAAGCCAGTCGTGAAGACCTGGATCATTTCAAACAAATCGTGCGTGGTTGCTGAAAATTAAAAACATTGGTTTGAAATTCTGAGTCAGCACTCTATGTATTGCATGAATAATACATGCAATTACTGTGGCGATTCAATCTCGACTTCAAAGAAGTTTTGTAACATGAAATGTTACAATGCTTATAAGCGAATAAATCAGGTTAAATTAACATGCAATTTTTGCAACAAGGAATTTGCTACATCAAAAGCCAGATCAGAAATTGTTCTACACTGTAGTAGAAAATGTTACATAAAATCTGCCAGCGAGTCTGGCAATAGGATTTGCAAAGATTGCAAAGAACTACAACCAATAGGTGAGTTTAATTTGCATTCGCCAGCGAAAGATATTCGGCGGCGGTATTGCAAAAAATGCGAATTAAAAAGAGTGAGAACAAAATCACAAGACGCTTACACTAGATGGAAACACTCAGAAAGACGGGCAGCAAGATCAGGAGAAGTTTGGGAGATTCCATTAGAAAATTACAAGAATTTAATTGCTCAAAACTGTCACTACTGTGATGGAGAACTAAATCCAACAGGATGTGGATTAGACAGAAAAAATAATGAAGTTGGCTATTTGTTGACAAATGTTGTTCCCTGTTGTCACCAGTGTAATACCGTCAAAAATCATTTCTTTTCATACGAAGACATGCTTCTTTTGTCTGTAGTAATTAAACAAATCAAAAACAAAAAAGGAGAATCCCATTCCCACGGAAAACGAACGTAAGTTTATCATTCGATCCGAGTGCGAGATGGCCGTCAATGAGCTTTCTTCTGAGCAGTATTCGATCTCTCAGGGATACCTCATTGCCACACGAGGAATCACCACACGCATCCGAAAGTCAGTCAAGAAATCCAACGGTTTAGAGTCCTACTATTTCACGCTCAAGGTCAATACCGCTGGGCGGTGCGTTGAAGTGGAAACCAAACTCGACCAAAGAGACTTCAATGATCTTTGGTTGTTGGCCTTGAACCAGTTGGAAAAGATTCGGTATATTATCAAACACGGAAAAAATACCTGGGAACTGGACTTCTTCAAAGACTACAAAAATCAAACGTATATGGCAGTTGCCGAAGTAGAACTGCCGGAAGATCAGATGGAACCGGATACCGTCCCGGATATTGTGAAAAGAAATATGTTGTTCAAAGTTCCGTTGACCGACAATCGCTTTTCAAATAAACTATTGAGCAATGCCAAATATGCGGCAGAATTGCTCAATGAAATTCTCAAGAAGTGAGGAGACGACGATGAAGTATGAAATAGTCAAAAATATTCCTGTTGCTCGTTTCTGGTACAAGGGTACACATACCCATCCGGTACGCAGAACAGTTCTTGTCGTGGAACAGACCAAGGAATTCATCCGTGGTTATGAACTGCGAGAAGGAAGAACCATCAGAACTGCGGGGAAAGCTCCAGTGAAGACATACCGGCGTGACCGTATTGCCAAGGGAGTTTCACTCCGAACGGATAGCCCCATTCGGAAGCTGAATCCCAACAAAAGCACACTGGTCAGGAAGCCACTTCTCGATATTATCGAGTCAGGGGCTTAAACCTTGCCTGTTAAGTTTCTCAAAAAAATGCCCGTCACGCTCTAAATAAACGAGCAAGACGGGTATTTTCTTTTGAACTGAAGGTAACAATGTCATTCTTCCAAAATCTATTTGATGCCGAATACGAAGGCTACTGGACGCTAGGCGACTACAAGGGGTATTCGCTTACCTTCAAAGTGCCAGCAAACAAAAACAAAGGCGAAGCATTTATCGCCTGGAACACGGAACCCTATGACCTATCGGCCAGTGGGAACCTTACGATCAATTTCGCCTTTGATGCAGAATTCAAGAACTTCGCTTCATTGACCGTAAATGTGGCCGGAGCAACACCTGGAGCAACGCTGGCATCCGAAATCAGAGATATTCTGAATTCTACTGCCGGGTTCTCTGATTGGTTCACGGCAGGAATTGACAACAGCACACGGGGCGGTGGCGAAAGAGCGGGAGGTCCATTCCGTTTATTCATCCGTCAAAAGAAATCAAATACAGCTTTCCGCACATATGTTTCCAATACAGGTGCAGAACTAAAGCTCAAGTTCAATAAGTTTGCTGGTGTTGCTGATATTCCTTCTTATTTTGAGAAGGATACTATTGCGAACCGTTTCGCTACGCCAGAATCAAATGGGCGACTTATTCGTTTGAGTCACGCAATTACGGGCAATACTGCTGCCAACCCATCGGTCGTCACATCGGTCGCTCACGGACTTTCCACAAGCGATGTAGTGTACTTTGTAGACTCCAATAGCACACCTACCCTAAACGGCTCCAGAGTAGCAACTGTGACTGGACTAGACACCTTCACGGTGCCAGTTAACGTCACTACGGCTGGGACAACGGGCGAATGGTTGAATGCCAACGAATATCAGATCGTTACAGATTATGGTCTGGATTACAGCACCATGTTGGGAGATTGGGCGCATCTGCGAGGTCGCACCAGCAGTTATATGTTCGCAAAGAACACAATCGACGGATCGGGTCGCATTACGACTCAGATTGTTTGGCAAGCTGGAGCAAAGGCTGGACAATTGGCGAAGAAGATCGTCAACACTTATTCTGGTGCCAACACAACGCCAAGCACTGCAATTGAATTGCCGTATGTCTTAACGGCTAGTGACTTGGTGACGCCTTAAAATCTGGGAAATCCCAGGATGCGGCAGATTTCTGAAGCTCATATAGCGATGAGCGAGAATAAGAAACAGCCACAGTAGATGCTGGCTTGGCCAATGCAACAACAATCTCGGTATACCCAAAGGGGAGGTTATGCAAAGTAATAGCACAACCTCCCCATGTTGTTGATTCTAGTAGTGACCGCCAGCCTTCATTCGGCATGGTTATATCCTAGCTTACATAAAGAAAATTATGTATCCAAGACCCACAATCTGAGCCGCAATGACTCCTAGCAATACCTTGTCCATCATCGACATCCCGCTATCAACACGTCCTGCGATCTCATCGGCCAAACCAAGACTATTCAAGCCACTTGCAAAGCTACCTGAACTTGGTACGGACTGCGCACGAACCGTTTGAACTGGTGCCTCACGGACCACTTCTCGAACCGGGCCTGTCTCACGAGTTGCCCTAATAGCGGCAACAATGGTTTCAATCATTTCATCTTTGGTGACGTGGCAATCACAGTCATCTTGGATAGATTGTGCGGCGACGGTGCTTGCAGAAGCGATGTGTTCTACCAACTGCATTTGCACTTTGGGTTCAATAGATTCAACCCGCTGCTCTACAACACTACCTGTCTTTGGGTCAAGAGTTTCAACCTTACGCTCATAAACGATAGGCTTGCTCTTTTCCACTACACGCTGCTGGAGTCTTAGGGGTCGCTCGTCTTCGACGTGCAATTCGACTACTCGTTCGGACTGCCCATTTTCAGATGTATTTTCCGTGACCCGACGCTCGGCTCTACGGCCATCATCCAGCGTCCATTTCTCAGTTTTGAAGTCATCCATAATTTTCTCCCTCTTTTTTAATGAAGAGACGGTCTTCAGTTATGTATCCTCGTCAGTTCAAATTTTTAGACGCACTTTGACTTCGGATATTACCACGGCAGAACCGCCTAATATTTCTCCTGCCATATACTCAGCAAGAGCTTTTGCCTGTTCTTTATTTGCGGCCCGAACATCCGGGAGGTTTTTATACTCAATCCCCAACCCACGGTTGTAGCGGGCAATAACTACCCAATCCACCACTTGAGGGGTATTAAGCATGGCTCCAGCAGCTTCAACGGCAAGCTCGTAACTGTCGTACTCAGTTTCTGAGAGGACAATTAGGTTTGACGGGACGGCTTCTTTTTTGACGATAAATTTGCCATTGTTCGGGTAAATCATGAACCCGTTCAACAATAGATCACGCAGGATGTCGTTCATAGGATCACTCCTTTTCGATATATACTCATTTCAAATTTCTCTTTCATCAAAGTCCCCATTTTAACTTCAGGTAATCAAGTATTTCGGTTCTTTTCTTTTGATTTGACTCGATTAGCTTACGACGTTCAATTGGACGCTCTTGCCGTTCAAGTTTTCGAGCAAGTATGGCCAGCGTTTCTATTTTATCTTCCCAGGCGGGTTCAGGCGCATATCCTTCGAGTTCTCCAGCGATTTCCTTATAAACAATTCTTCCTTCATACCGGCAAGTGATCTCACGCAAATGATAAGCGAATGAAATGGTCAGATTCATTCCACGAGTCAACCCGTCAAACTGACGACCAACTTCGTAGGAATTTTGGTCTTCTTCCATCATGGGAATATCATCAGCTTCAGGAATTTCATAAGGATCATCAAGAAATGTCTGCTCAAACACACGACTTCCTTGATGGAATATCGGCTGGCCGATGTACTTGGTGATGCTGCAAAATTTGCCTTCTAAACCCATGTAGCCTTTTTTCATGGCTTCTATGGTTCGAGCTTCTTTTATCTGTTGTTCTCTGCTCATGATTCATCCTCCACTGAATATATACCAGTGTCTTTGACACAAAAGGAGATGAAGATGCTTAAAGGAATAATCAACTGGATCAAAAGTCTAGGAAAAACATCAGACGATGTGATGGCTCAGGCAATTATTGTCAACAGAAAGCCACGTCCTGTGCCAGTGGCACGTCCAACAGACCCGAATACTAAAGTTTATCTGAACGATCCAACCTACCCACATCTGGTGGTTGATGTGCTGGAGCCAGCAGACACGCTGTTGGCTATGCGGTCTGTCGGCGAAATGGGTGGCGGCTATCCTTTGGGAAGTCTCCAACAGCAAGCTCTGGCGTTAAAGATTATGGTACAGGATGCTCTCGTGTACATGGCAAGCAAATCTCCAAAGCAAATCAAAAATTGGGCAGCGGTACAATCGTTGATCCTGATGCCTCGTGCTGGAAAAGACCTCAACGCTTATTATGATCGTGGATCATTGAGATTCTTCTTCTTTGGCGATCCAAAGATGAACAAAAACATCTTTGCCTGTGACTCACGCCCGGTGGTTGTTCACGAGTTCGGTCATGCGTTCCTAGACATCCTAAGACCAGATTGGTGGGATACTCAAGCTGCCGAGGTCTGGGCATTCCATGAAGCCTTTGGCGACATGACGGCTGCTTTGATGTCTCTACAACACGACACGCTGATTGACCACGCCATAACTGAAACCAATAGCGACTTAATGAAGTCGAATATCATCACTCGTCTGGCCGCAGAAATGGGAACGGGATTGTACAACCAGACAGAAGGCAAGGACGGAGAATTGCCAAATTGTTTGCGAGATATGACTCAGCGGTTCCAATATACAGAACCAGAAAAACTGCCAAGCCAGGGCCGAGACGATCAACTGCTGGGAGAATCCCACAGCTTTAGTCGTGTGTTTACTGGAGCCTTCTGGGAAATTTTAGTGAGAATTGGTGTGGCTCACATTAACCAGGGTTATGTTCTTCGTGACGGAATGAAAATGTCCAGAGACATTGCTGCACGTTATTTGTTGAAGGCGGTTGTGCAGGCACCAACTACAGTTCGCCTATTCGATGCCATTGCACAACAGATGTTGGCCATCGACCACGCTGAAGGTGGGAAGTATCAAACGATTATGCGTGAAGTGTTTTCTCAGAGGGGCATATTGCGTCAACAAGTGATGATGTTGACAGATGCCGATGCCGATGTCGAGTCCGTTTTGAAAGACATCAAAAAACCACACGAAGTTCAAACGCATGGCGACATGAAAATTATCCGCACGCTTACGACTAAGACAATTAAGTTGTCGGACAAACTTGGACCAGTGACGGCTCTGGATGCGAATCCATTGTTTGATCTGGAAATCACCGTGCCAGATCAGACGGCATATTATTTCGACAATGATAAATTGGTGGGCGTATCAGAATCCCATGAGGGAGAAATTCTGAACGCAGCATATAACTGCCTGCGCATGTTAAATGACGGCGGCTTTGTCGGCGATCATGATTCCGCTTTATTCGAGAACCGTCACGGCAAACTCATGCGTAAGCAAATTGTTTGTACCTGTGCTAAACCAAATTATTGTGATCCCAATGCTCCAGAATATGGAAAACCGTGGAAGCCAGCCAATAACTCTGGCTGTATGGCCTGCCACAATGCCAACTGCAATCCTAGATCATGCGATTGCGACCCTGTACCAACGACTCCGGCCCCGAAAGTTGGCTGTTACACCACTGTCAAGGCCGGAGGAAGAACAACGTATAAATATGGCAGCAGTGCGTCAAGAAAAGTCTGCTAAAGACCTATTGACCGACTTGCCGTCTTTGTTTACGTTTTGTCGGTTTGCCTTGGTCATCAAATTCAATGGTGTTGGTGTTTGAGTCGATTTGGCGATACACCAACTCCGCATAAGGCTTGTCGCCCATGAAGTTTATGCGAATTTTAACCTCAGTGATGTGCGGTTTTACTTGTCGGATGGTGATCTTGAATTTATCGCCTTCGCCAGCTACGATATAGTAGCCGCCGTCCCTGTAGGGTTCTTCTTTGATGATTGGATGATCCAATTCTTTCAAAGATATTTTTGTAGCCCGATACAGCGTATGAGCTTCCTCGTTATAATATTTGTGAGCTTCACCGTCTTTCCACATGATTACACCCGTCACAATTGGGCTGATAAGCAATGGGGCTGCGGTGCAGCCTACAAAAATTGGTAAACATAAAGACGTAAAAAGCAGTAGTTTTTTCATGGGTTCCTCCTATGATATGTATTGCCGTCACCATCAAAAAAGGAGAATATCTATGAGCGGCCTGTACTATAGCAATTGTGAACTAGATTTCGATATTGAAGAGGATCGTATTGTCTTTGCCCAGGATGACGATTGGGAAGAAGAAGAAGAAGACGATTTAGACGACGATGATGACGATGATGACCTCGATGACGACGACGACGACGACGACGACGACCTCGATGACGATTGGGAAGAAGACGAAGACGACGACGAAGACGACGATGAGGCTGATGACTACGACGATGATGATTGGGAAGACGACGATGACGATGATGACGATGATGACGAAGAAGAAGACGACGATGATGACGACGAGTAACTAATGAATGACTCCTGCACTTGAATACTTAATTCGCACCGATCTTATTAAAGAGTGGCTAGTCGTTCCGTCTTCTTTATTCCTCTATGCAAATGGTGGCGATTACCAAAAGGTCGTCGTCACCATTTGTGAGGAATTTAAGCCAAGCGATCACTACTCAATAAGGCATTGGCATCTAAATCAGTGTTCGGAGGAACAAGCACTACCATTCATGACTGAATGTCGAATAGAGAAGAATAGAGTCTTCGATCACCCGGCAACTATATTGCCAAACCATTCGCTGCTTTCATATCACCAAGAATCTATCAGTTCGCACCACAACACATTTAGACAGCCAATGTCTCCTGAGTTGTATGGTTACTACTACGAAAATACGACAGAAAGCACACTTCACACCAAAAGGCGGATAAACTGGCTTTGGAAGCAGTTCGTCCGCATCTATACCCCGCATTTATCGTCCTGCCAGGGCTATATATCTTCAGTATATCGTTCGGAGGCGAGCCTTGCAGATGAGCAACGTGATCTCATTTGTAAGTATATGAAAAGACAATGGAAGTTCTGGCTAATGTGGCAAAAGCACTTGCTACTGACGCCTGGGGAACTTGTCTTTTATAAGGAGTATCTGAACGTAAACAACTAACGCAAGAGCAGGAGGCTCATGAAGAAGTTGCTTGCGGTTTTAGCCTGCGCAGTTGTGGTTTTGAGTAGCGTTGCAATCACGCTCCCAAAACACACTTTGCGTGGACAAACAACTACCAATCATCAATATCCAAATCCTGGCATTCCAGTACAGAATCCTGTAGCTGAGTATGAGGGAGAAGCGGACGAAGACCTCACCGATGTAATGGTGCCGATCCCAATGAAGGATCGTGTCTTCAACAAGACGGGAATTCAGTGTGTATGGTGTTCGCTTGAAACTTGCGGACGATACGCTGAAGAACCAAAACTAATCAATATGACTGACTTGGGTGATTGCAAAAGCTATGCTAGTCCAAGTAGTGCCGCTGCCAAACTGAAACAACTGCGGGTTAGATACGAACAGACAACAAGTAGGTCTGATCGTAGCTTAATCATCAAGTCGGTTGTCCAAGAAAGACGTGGTTGTTTGTTCGCAGTCCCAGGTCACGCAATGACCTTGGTGCATTACGACGAACAAAAAGGAATAGTCAAGTACATCAACAACAGTGACAGTTCACTGAAGATTCGCACTTGGTCTATGGAAGAGTTCAACCGTCGTTGGGACGGGTGGATTTGTGTGGTGTATGCCGACAACGACATTGTGCCACAAAAGTACCGTCCAATAGTGTCGGAAATTCCAATCGTAGATAGAAATGGCCCACAAGGGGCCTATCCAAAAGATTACATACTCCAACCAAGTAAGTAACGAGAAAGCCCCCGGTTAAACACCGGGGGCTTTTTTTGTCACTCGACACTAGCCAGCCCGCCTTGTTGCCCACGCTTTGACAGCGGCGTTATGCCGCTTCTCCTTCAAAGCGTTTGCCTTACGAGTGGCTACTGCACGATTTGCTATTTTGAGAGTTTAAGCTACTTGCAGTTACACTTTTTCTTGCTGAAAATCACCCCGCCCGCTCGACCAACAATTCTCTTGCTGCGGTTCTTCGCAGTGGGCGGTCGATCACTTCCATCTAGTGACGAGTTGGGTTCAATGGTGACTTCTCTTTCCCCATTCTCAGGTTGATCCAAACCGGCTCCTGATGGATCGCCAGCCGATCCACCAAAACTCTCATCTCGTCTGTTCAACCAGTTTGTAAATCCAATCATTGAGTCACGCCCTTAGCAAATAAATACCGTGTGCCATATATAGAGTACACGGAAGTATTTGAAGCCAAGGGAGGCACATGAAAGGATTCAATTTAAGTTGGGCCGTAGGAGTTCTCACATTAGCCCTATTTGTCGCATTCAGTGTTAAAACACGCAACAATCGTGAATTGCCGACACAGCCAATCGTTCAGGTTCAACCTCCTGTTGAAGTAATTCCTGAACCGCCAAAAACGCCACGCTTGCCGAACATTACTGTTCAGGTGCCGCCGCATTTAAGCTATTCGGAAGTTGTAACTCAAGTTCAAAAATGGGGACAAGAAGCGCCTGATCTCACAGAGGTTGGCTTCTATGGAAAAACCAAAAGAGGCGTGGATGTTTGTTACATCAGAATATGCAACAAAATTGAAGTAAAAGATCGCCCACGAGTTCTCATCACTGGTTGTATTCATGGAAACGAGCCGTGGGCTACAGGTTGCGTTATGGCATACGCTGGCAATCTGCTTGGCGGCTATGGAAAGAACAAAGAGATCACGGATTTGATTGAGTCCAGAGACATCTACATCATTCCGGTAATCTCTCCTGACAGCTATCCGCACAGTCGCCACGTTGATGGCGTGGACCCTAACCGTGACTTCCCTGGTCCTTCTCGTCCTACTCACAAGTCAACGCCTAGCATTCAAGCTGTTCAGGACTTCTTCTTAAAGATTAAGCCAAACGCTGTCATTTCAGGACACACTTTCGGTCGTGTCTTTTTAACTCCGTTCGGAGACATGAATCAGAAGTGTCCTAACGAAGCTGATTACCAGCGGATTATTGGGAGAATGGGTAAGATGTGTGACTACAGAATGGACCGTGCCTGTAACCATTATGGCCGACCAATTCAAGGCAGTGAAGTGGATTGGTACTACCGTAATGGAGCATTTTCAGTAGTCATGGAATTTGGCACCCATCAACAAAACCCTACACGAGAGGAAATTGTAAGTGAATACTCTCGCACCTGGGCGGGCGCTCTTTGGTTTATCAAGGAGGCTCCAGTAGTGCCAATTAAGACCATTGGCGAAGATTTTGATTTTTCAGGTAATACAGGTATCGCTGATAGGTATCTTCCACTTTCGAGCGTAACTGCAAACCGACAAGATCAGTAGAATATGTTCTTTTGAATGGAGCCAAAGATGCAGGGTCGTAGGAAATAGGTTGCCGGAGATTCAAGTAATCTTCAATCAGCGGAATTCCTCGATTCTCCACTAAATCATCCCAGGTCAACAATACAGCCCCAGGCGTTCGCTTCGCCATTTCACACAGCCGTCTGAGTCGATAGGTGTAACACCTAACGGCGAAGGAAGGTTTCATTTTTTCATTACCGATCAATAAATTCAAAACAGCAGCAGGTTCTCTCACAACATAGATGAACTTACACTCTTTATAAGCTGCCTTCGTTGAAAGGTGGTGGTTGTGAAGCAATTCGTCCATGTAAATTGCCGAACGATTATCCAGTTTGTGATGCTGCTCTGTGAGTGTCAATAGATTCGGCGGTCCCACATACGGACTGCGAGCCGCCAAGTTGTACCCCTGAATCCGAGGATGGTGATTTAATGCGTCACATAACGCAGAAGAACCCGAATGTAGATGGCTGCAAACGAAAAGTATTTTCTTCATTACGGTCCTTTGGTAGAAAAAACACATTCACCTTAATAACTAGCATTGTGCCTGCCGGTACTTTACTTAATTAGAGAGGAATAAATTATGCCACTTTGGTCAGACTTTTTCAAATTGTTCACATACGCTACAGAGAAAGACCCTCTGTCGGCTCGTAAAGACCCTAAGAACTTCGGGACTGCTGGTATTTCACAACCAGAAGCTCTAGGGACAGATTTTCAAAGCGGTGGTGGACCGGGTGGCCAAACAAGCTATCGTCAAACCAACGACATGATCGACACGACGACTCTATCCAACCGCTCCATGCGGTATAAAGAGTATGAGCGTCTGCGTAATGTCCCGGAAATCGAAATGGCAATGACGGTCTTCGCTGACGAAGCCTGCGTTGCCGGTGACACTAAGATCGCTACGCCGTTCGGGTTCACTACCATAAAAGAGTTAGCAGAGAAGAGAGCCGAAGAACGATTTTTGGTTTACTGCTATGACGCCCAGAAAAAAGACTACAACCTGGGTTGGGCTTTCGCCCCACGACTCGTGAAGCGAGCCAAAACTATAACCATTGTCATGGACAATGGCACTAAGTTCACTGCTACGTCGGATCACCGTGTTCTAAAGAAAGATGGGACATGGGTGGAAACTGGAGAACTTCGGTTCGGCGACGAACTGATGCCATTCTATCGGTTATCTGCGGCATCTGAACTTAAACACAAACAATTTCCTCGCCTATTCACCTTCACGAAAGGCTGGATCAGCGAACGTCAATTCGCTGACGACTGGAAGACTGGCAAAAGCAACCCTGCATATGAAAAAGTAAATCGGGTTATTCGCATGATTGGTGGTGGACTAACCACCCGTCAAATTGCCAAGAAGTTGGATTTCGATTGGTCATCAATAGATGGTTGGGTCAAAAAGGAAGGTTTCACGCCAGCAGAGATCAGAACTCTGTACAAGCATGAGGATCGTCGCCGAATCATAGGCATTGAAGAGGGTCCAGAACAAGATGTCTACGACATTTCAGTCGAAGGCCACAAGTGCTTCGCCACAGATTCTGTCATCCTACACAATTGCCAAAAAGACGAAGATGGCAATATCTTCAAGGTGCTTACAGCCAACGATGAAATTCGTGAAGAAATAGAATTCCTGCTGTTGCATCGCAAAATGCTCAACATGAACCGCCAGGGTTGGACATGGTTTAAGAACCTGTGCATCGCTGGGGATTGGTTCGTTGAAATGGTAATCAACCCGGATAATCCCAAAGAGGGCATTTACCGGGCCATGCCATTGCCTCCCGAAACGATGTATCGCATCGAGACGGTGAAGGGCAAGATGATTGAGTACCAGCAAAGCAAAGAAGGCCCCGATTATCAGGCCATCGTGCGAGGACCAGTCACCGGCCAGAATGAAATGGAATTGAATCAGACGACAGCCATTCGGTTCGCTCCGAGTCAGATCGTTCACTTCCGAATTGGAGATGATCGCAAGACTTTCTATCCTTACGGACAGAGCTTGATCGAACCAGCCCGTGGCCCGGCACACAGCTTGAGATTGATGGAAGATGCAATGGTGGTCTATCGACTCACCCGTGCGCCAGAACGTCGTGTGTTCTACATTGACGTTGGACAGCTTCCTCCATTCAAGGCTGAAGCCTTCATTGATCGACTAAAGGATCAATTCCGCAAGCGTAAGGTTACAAGTGGTCGTGGAACACCTGGGGCGAATTCTGTAGAAGAACGCTGGCAACCACCGGCTCAGGACGAAGACTATTGGCTACCAATTCGACCAAATAGCAATACTCGTATTGATACTTTGCCGGGTGCCGAAAACTTGGGTGAAATTGATGACGCAGTGTACTTCAGAAACAAGTTGTTAACCAGCTTGAATTTCCCGAAGAACTATTTCAACAATGAAGACCCAGGTGCAACAAGAATTACTTTGTCTGCTCAAGACGTTAAGTTCGCTCGCATGATTGAGCGGCTACAAAGTCACTTCGAGGATGGAATCCTGGAAATGGCAGAACGCCACTTGCATTTGCGAGGGTATCCTGAAGAAAGCTATCAAGACTTAAAAATCAAGATGACGGCCCCTTCTGATTGGCGGGAACTATCTCGTGCGGAAGTGGTGACAGCCCGCTATACTAATGCTGGCACGTTAAAGAGTGGTCAGCTTATGGCAGACTATGATATTGTCACAAAGATATTGAAGTTTTCTGAAGACGAAGCTGACGAAATGTTGGCACGTCTGAAGCTACAAAAACTAGAAGACCTCAAACTGCAAGTATTGGCGCAGAATCCACAGCTATTGGGCGTCGGCATTCCTGGGGCAGATGCAGGCGGTGGTCAGGGAGAACTTGGAGCCGAACCGGGTGGACCGGGCATGTCGCCTGATCCAATGGCGGGCGGCGATCCAATGGCGGCAGCAGGCGGTGGGGCGGGCGCTCCTCCTCCAACGGCAACGGCTTCCGGGGCAGATGAAACGCCCGATGCTGATCCAGGCTCGAAGGCACCTGAAGGTGCGAATATTCCAGAGCCAGATGGAGAAGACATCAAGAAGTATGATCTTGAGATTCAAGACTACGAAGCCGAGCAGGACCGAGAAGACATCGACTATAGCGTAGGCGACGAGGGTTAATGACAGGAATCACACAATTCCCCACGTTAGCAATGAAAAACCGGCAGTTAGTGGAGCAATCCACTAACGCCGGTTGTTTTCACTGTTTGAAGATTTTCAACGTGACGGAAATTAAAGACTATACCGACAATGACAAAACTGCGATCTGTCCGATATGCGGCATAGATTCAGTTGTTGGCGATATGTGCGGCTTTGAGCTTACTGAGGACATCCTCAAGCAAGCTCATCAATTCTGGTACGTCAAGCGTTAGTCTTGATCTTCTTGTCTGTCGAAGAAGTATTGTCTGATGTCATCGTGCATCTCGAACTTGTCCGAAGACCATTCGTAGACATCATTGACTAATTTTATGTCAGTGCTTGGATTGTAATCGTAATTCAAAATTATGTCATGGCGGTCCATGTACTTACGATTCTTCAGGGAGCCGTGCCACAAGTGAGAAATATCCACGGGGATATAATCCAGAACTAGCTTATTGGCTCGCAATCCGTCGCACCATTTCATTAAGTCTGTTTTCATGTGATCGTTGAATTTACTAGCAAATCCGTGGATGTCCCACGAATCCAAGTAACAATCGACGAAGAATGTATCTCCACTTCCAACGATGTTGCGGTCATAAAGACCACCCAATTCTTTGAAAGTATCACGGCGAGCGGCCCAGGCAAAACCAGGGACCGAAAAGTTTAATTCACGCTGACGGCGGCGGTGCAGCCAATTCTTGTGAATCTTCCATTGCCATGCAACGCTTTGCAGGTTTGGAATTTTGCTGCCGTCGTACTTCAACATGCCTTTAGGCATGTAGTAGACCTTCTTGAATAGCTGAATGACATCAGCCGTTTTAAGTTTGTCGCAGGCTTGCTGCGCCCAATCTTCTGAATGAAAAATCACGTCGCAGTCGATCCAAGCGTAATATTTGCAATCGTCTGGCAATTTCGTAACACCATAGTTTATTAGGCGTTCCTTCTGCCACATAATACTATTGCTACGCAAGCGATGAACATCTGGGCCGTCAGGAATATAGAACGGCCCACCGTTAAAAGAGCATTCAACAGTGATTAACTTCACCCCTTGCCGCTTGAGTTGTTCAGCAAAAATGAAGTAGTTGCTTAATAAAGATGTAAACCCCGCAGGGTTGAAAAACACGGTAATCACACACAGTTCGTCCATTGAAGCTCCTTCTTGTTACAACGGGACATTAGGCATCCATATGTATTCAAAAAGATCAACAATTATCTGGCGTGCTTTTGTTAGCCAATTGGGTTGTGGAAAGAATCTGCGGAATTTGTAGCCAATACATCGGTCCCATGATTTTTTACATCGTCAGGAGACACGTCGGCCAAACCTTTAGAAATTACTCTGCGACCTTTTGTAGCACCTTTTCTCATATCTGTTTTGAAATTACCGTCTTTGAAACTATCTAATCCATGTTGCTGAAGTATTGCCTTAATTTCTGGCATCACTTCAGACATACGGTTGAGGAACTGAGCGGCAGCTTGGCTATTCTTGGACATTACGACCTCGAACGCCTGCATAGCGGCAGTCAGAGCCTTTTCCGAATTGGCGTCCAGGCTGGATTTGCCAAGTACATTTGTACCAACATCGTATGCTGCTAACTCTTTTAAGCTCACATAGTCTTGAAATGTTTTCATTTTGATCCTCGTTTTTTATACTCTCTGCATACCTATGTACTAGGCAGTGAGGGATTTTGCGAATTACGGTGTAAAATTTGAGATAGAGTTAATACATACCCTCATCACAAGCAGCAGTGAAGCCGTTGCGTATGAGGAATCCAACAACAGCACAGGGAGTCAATTGATTATGAAAAGAAAACTAATCAGCTTCGATGCGTTTAAGAAAATCGAAGAAGCATCACTTACAAACGCCCAAGAAGAGTTAATCGGGGCAGAAGAAGTGCTGGCAAAAACCTTGGGTGTAGATGACTTGAAGTTATTCACCTTCGGGGAATCCGACGTTACATACCAAGCACCGGACGGAAGTTTCGTACACGCCAGCTACAAGCTAGACAAGGACCAATTGGTTCTTGAGAACCTTGAACAATTGGTTATTGAAGAGGAAAGCGAGAAGAAAAACGCCCGCCAAGTCCTAGTCAATATGGTAGATTCTCTACTTGAGAACAATGACGGTAAGGCAAGCCAGCAGTTTGAGGCTTATCTTTCTATGCCGTTCGTTCGTCGTGAATTACTTGTCAGCGAAGGATTTAAGGTTACTGTTTCCAAGCCTACTGGCAGCAACTCTCCGCTGCGTGGCAAGAAGCAAAGCCGTTCTTTGGTTGCCAAACGTACTCGTTCCCGCAACAAGACCCTTTCCCGTGTATCCAAGAGCCAGAAAGACCAACTCGGTCGCAAGCGCACTTCTGCTGCCAAGCAGCTAGGTGGTTCTTCCAACCCACGTTGGCGTACATACGCTCGCAAAGTCAAGCCGACCACCATTAAGGAATGGTCGATGATGTGCGAGAACGTCATGAGCTATTTGGACTACAAAGAATTTGGTCCTGTAATGTCCGAATCCATGATTCAGACAGACGACAGAGGCAACGTAACTGGTGTGGCTATGCCAACAATCCAGAAGCGTAACGAGGGCAAGATTTTGACCTTCAACTGGAAGACTATGGATCATGAGATCAAGGTTCTCCGTGGAAATGTCAAGAAGCTCTCAGAAGACCAGACTTTCATCAAGGCGATGACCGATCTGAAGCGATACAACAATATTTCGGACAACTCTTCACTCGAAGAAACACTAGAAGCTATTGTCAGCCGTTGGCCAGATGTTCTGTACATCACTGAAGGTGAATTGGCAGAGCAGATTTCGACAGCTTTGGAGACAGCTAATGTCACCAATTATGACGACAATATGTGTTCTTTCATGGCTGAAGCAATTCTTCGCACTGCTCACAACGCCTTTACGGATCGTGTTCGCAAGATCGGCTCCCTGGCCGGTAGTGCTGCTGACCTGACTGCTGAGTGCAAGACCTGTGAAGATTCCTACAAGGAATTCAAGACTGTTGCTGATAAGTTCTACACCCAGCTAGACGAGTCTGACTCGGCTGATCTGCGAGTGTTCGCTGACTTGTTCAAGGCTCTCCACGAAGTCCACCGTGTTGCCGCTGAAACTGGCGACGAAGCAACCAAGGCTGAAGTTGAGAACTACATGCAGGAATGTGCTGCTGTTCTGAACCGTGAAGTTCAAGTTGACCTGAATCTTGCAGAGGCTATTGCCAATTACCTGCACGATCTAGTTGAGGCGAATGTTTCCGGTGCTGAAAGCACATGGGATGTTTCCAACAGTGATGTACACCACACTGTTAATGGCGATCACCCAAGAATGTCTTGGAACGCCAAGCAGCATGATGCGGTTCCATCCAAGTACACCGGCGACTACGGCGACGAAGCTCCGGTATCTGACGGCAAGAGCTACAAGAATGGACTAGCAGATGAAATGCGAAATCGTTCATGGAGCAACATTGGCGGTGCAGACACTTGGCCAGACATGAAGAACCCATATGTACCGAAGCCTTTCGGTGATTACAAGATGAAAGAGAAGTCGGCAGTTGATGACGGCGAAAGCGATTGGAGCCGTTGGCAGTCTGGCGATACATGGCCGAACTTGAAGAACCCGTATGTGCCTGACTCCCCTTGGGACAAGAGCAAGTACAAGATGAAGTCAGACAACCTAGTTGTCGATAAAGGCGAAACCAAGGTCTAACACACACAAAAAGGAGTGCGTCAATGGATGAAAGATTAAGTCTATTCGTTGACTGCTGTGACAATGGCGGGTTTGTCTTGAGTTTGAACGAGTCAGCTACCGACAAGGGGCTGACTAAGTTCAAAGGCAAGTTCCAAGAGGCCGAGGCAGTTAACAAAAACAAAAGAATTTACCCCTTTGGTGTTCTCGATGAGAACGTCAAGAAATTGGTTCCCATCGTAGAAGCCCGTGGGCTGGTGGGAGAGTTAGATCACCCTACAGATTCGATTATTCACTTTGAGAAATGTTCTCACGTCATCACTAAATTGTGGTGGGAGGGAAACAATCTCATGGGTGAAGGAGAAATTCTGAATACACCGCACGGCAGAATACTGAGAAGTCTTTTGTCTGACGGGGTGAGAGTTGGAATCAGCAGCCGAGGCGTTGGCAACGGTCGCAGTGATGAGAATGGAATTTTAGTTATTGGCGAAAGCTACAAACTAATTACTTTCGATGCTGTTGCTGATCCTAGCACCCACAACGCCTTTCAGGAGAAAGTCGTTGGCAAGAAAGAAAGTTACACACCAGCACCAAGTTCTGAAATTCACAAAAATGTGGAGAAAAATGAAAGTAGCCGCATACATAAAATAAATAAAGAAGCACTTATTGCTTGCTTGGGTGGTATCATTGAACAACAAACTAGCAATATCAAAGCGAAACTTGGATGAGCGAAATTTGTTTTGAATGTGGTGAAGAAGCCAAACATAATCATCATGTGATTCCTAAAGTGTTAGGCGGAACAAAAACCACTCCTTTGTGTGAGAATTGTCACTCGAAGGTTCATGGTGCAAACCTCACTTTGGAAAACTTGCGAAAAATCGGAATCAAGAATGCAATTGAACGATTCAAACAAGAAGGAAAAAAATGGGGTGGCGGCGGTTGGAACAAATTAGATTGTTCAACTTATGGAGAGATCAAAAACTTACGAACAGAAGGTATGACTTTGAAAGCCATAGCTAGTAAATTTGAGGTAACTCCGCAAACCATACACAATGTATTAAAAAGAATTACAACAAACGAGAGTGAGGTTTGAACATGGATAAGATTACAGAAGCACTAAAGAAGCTCTTGCCTGAATCTGAGACTAACGAAGTCGCAGCCGCCGTCAAGGACATGCTAGAGCAGGCTAAGGTAAATCTCGAAACTGAGTACAATCAGAAACTTGAAGAAGCCTATGCCGAGCTTACTAGCGAGTTGGCGAATGCTGAGAAGACAGCAGAGAAAGGCTACGAAGAAGCATATGCCATTATTGGCGATCTTCGTAACCGTCTTGAGCTTCAGGGTGAAGAGTACAAGGCAGCACTTGAGGAAGGGTATGAAGAAGCATACCAGATGCTCAAGGGCGAGCGAGACAAGAATCAACAGCTAGAAGTCGAGATGTACGAAGAGTACGACAAGAAACTAGCCGAGATGAAGGAATACATTGTCGATAAGGTTGACCAGTTCTTGCAATTCAAGGGCCAGGAAATCTACGAACAAGCCAAGCGGGACGTATTGAACGATCCTCGTATGGCCGAACACAAGGTTACTCTGGACAAGATCATTGATCTGACCAGCAACTACTTGTCGGACGATGATTTCGCATCAGTATCTTCCAGCAAGCTGGAAGAAGTCAACAAGAGTGTAGAAGAGATGAAGGGCCAGCTTCGCATTATGGAAGCACGCAACATCCGTCTCTCCACAGACAACACCAAGTTGAACGAAGCAGTTCGTCAATCTCAGGAACTTATCACAGAGAGCCGTAAGGCCATCAAATCTGTGAAGAAGACCGAGGCTGTCAACGAGCAGAAAGAAAGAACAACGAATGCAACGAATGTAACGGGGAGAGGTAAGACATCCGATGATGGTGTAGTGATTTCGGAATACGCTGCACCCACAAACAATGACGTGGATCAACTGTTGATCCTGTCGGGTTTGAAACAAGCTCAATAAGGCTTTTAACTCCAAGCAACACATAACCAGAGGATAACTCTAATATGAACGCAAATTCTCGATTTTTGAACGAGGCTAAGGAGCTAGAATCTCGTTGGGGCAAGACCGGACTCCTCGAAGGTATTCAGGACCGTTACGTTCGCTCTGCCACAGCAGTTCTACTCGAAAACCAGAGACTGATGAATGAAGTCTCAACCGACACTGGCGACATCGCTCAGTTCAAGCGAATCTCGATTCCGCTTGTCCGTCGTATTTACCCACAGTTGATCGCCAACAAGATTGTTAGCGTTCAGCCATTGCTAGGCCCAACAGGTCTGGTGTATTACCTACGCTTCCGTTACAGCAGCAACAAGGGTGCAACCCGTGGTGCTTCTAACAACGGTGGTTTCCCAGGTGATGACGCCAACTCGTTGATGCAGACCGCTGACGGTACTGCTAACCTGGACATCTTCTACACCCACCAGTTCATTCAGAACGAGACGACCTCGACTGACGCTGGTACTGACGCTTCTGCTGTGTTTACTCCTTTGGAACACACACCAGTTTTGGCCGGTACTGTAACTGGTACGATCTATGATGGCAGCACCGCTGTCCAGACATTCATCGTGTCGTCTGGTGGTAGCTTCACCTTCACTGACGTTGGCGCTCCTAGCGTTAAAGTTACAGCAGGCAGCTTGAACAACAACACTGGCGAACTCGCCATGACTTGGAACTCGGCTCCTGGCGCTAACCACGCTGTCATCAGCTACGAGTACAACATGGAGTGCCAGCAAGACCTCCCAGAAATCAACCTCGTGATCGAGTCGGAAGAAATTGCCGCCAAGACCCGTAAGTTGAAGGCTGTTTGGTCATACGAAGCTCAACAAGACCTTCGCAGCCAACACAACTTGGATGCTGAAGCCGAATTGACCGCTGTATTGGCTCAAGAAATCAACCTCGAAATCGACCGTGAAGTTCTTACCGACCTTCGCAACAATGCCGGTACAGTAACCGCTTGGGACTTCAACACTGCTCTTGGTGAAACCATCAAGGAAAAGTATGAGTCGTTGTATGTCAAGGTTGTTGAAGTTTCTAACGTCATCCACCGTAAGACGCTTCGTGGTGGTGCAAACTGGCTCGTAACCAGCCCTGAAGTTGCCTCGATCTTCGAGACAGCAACCGCAGGCTTTGCTCCAGCCCCAAGCGAAACATTTACTAGCAGCCTGGGCATCCAGTATGTTGGTACTGTTAACAATAGGTGGCGTCTGTACAAAGACCCTCTCTTCCCATCCAACCAGATTTTGATGGGGTACAAGGGCGACAGCTACATGGACAGTGGTTACTTCTACTGCCCATACGTTCCGCTGACTCAGACACCAGTAGTATTGGACCCAGAATCCTTCTGCCCACGCAAGGGTATTCTGACACGCTACGGCAAGAAGTTGCTGCGTGAAGGAAGTAAATTCTATGCGAGAATGAGCATCGCAAATTTCGTCATCTAACTTTGTGTTGGATGAAAGAAAAGAAAACAAACCCACTGGTGAAAGCCAGTGGGTTTTTTGTTGCGCTGACATAAAATTGAACATTGACAGTGTTAAAAGGAATGGCTGAATAGATGCGCAACCCTTGGAAGAAACTAATTGCCAATGTGAAAATATCTGGCAGGGTGTGGCACATACACAAGAACAAGCCAAAAAGAGAAGTGAACATCACTTGGCAAGACTTGCAGAAGAAATTCGAGGAGCAAGGCTGTAAATGTCATTGGTTTGGTATTGATGTTGATCCCCAAGACATCTTTGAAACCCACAACCCTTTGGCACCTAGCGTGGATCGACTGGACAACGATAAAGAATACGAGATCGACAATATCGTGATCTGTTGTCGTTTAGCCAATCTTGGCAAAGGCAATGCCCCTAGCAGCAAATTCCTTCAGACGGCGAAAGACTTAAAAAGGCGAATTCTAAGAGCAGCTTACGCTGAGTACAAAGATGCCAAACGAATTACGACCTGAGTTCTGCCACTAAAAACGTCAATTAAAGTAAGGCTTTCCTTGGTCGTCATTCATGGCCAGGAAGAGTGATGAGCCATTATTTTGAAATTCTTTTACATGATCTTCAAATGATTGATTTGCCATATTTGGATTTCTAAATCCATTATTGAAGAAGACCTTCATCGAAGGAATTGATGATACTTGCGCTCCCAAATCTTTGAATTTTAATTTAGCTTGTTTGACTAGCCAATCTCCAATTCCTTGATTCCTTTTGGCTTCATCAACGTAAAAGTCGATTACAGATTGGCTTCTGGGCGACCATTTAGTAACAGGTTGAATGTCGATGTATCCACCATTGACTCTGAGCGAAGTTCCATTGCTTCCAACTAAAGAAGATGGACCCCAGGCTGCTTCTGGAAAGCTATTCTCCAACCATTGTTTGAATTCAATTATCATTTGTCTTCTTTTAGCTTCACTTCTTTGACGTTCTTGTTCTTATTGAGCCATTCCAAGAGCGACTTGCGACTCTTACGAGTAGACACTTTGACTTCATAAGCTGAAGTATTATCGTGTTGTTTGACTGCGAGAACTGTGCCGCCGCTATCAGCAACCATTTCTGGAATTGCCTGGGCAGGATTGGCATCTTGGTTAAGATTCACGAGTACGGTAAGCTGCTGTGTTGACATTAAGTCATAAGTAATCAAACCGCTTGTGCCAACAATCATACAGATGGCAAGAGTAAAAACAATCCTTTGGGTCCATAACCATTTTTTAGGCATTTTCTGTGGCTCCTCTATTCTTCCCATATCAACAAGGCACGAATCAATTCCTGTGCTTCCTTTTTCTTTAAGAGATTTCAAGTAAGCAGGCAGGTTTTCAAGAGACATTGGATTTTGTTCATTTTCGTGTTGTGCCATATCATCTCCTTTGTGGCTAATGTATTTAGCCAGAAAGCCATCAAAACAAATTGTGGCGAGACAATAGATACATAGAAGTAACTTTTGCCAACAAAACAACATTACATAAACCATGCTCACAACCATAACTCCTGAATTCGTCCACTACATCCCAGAAGACACGAAAGAAGGCATACTCTACATTTCTTTAGAGTACAGTTCAGCCATTCATAAGTGTTGCTGTGGCTGCGGCCATGAAGTCTCGACTCCTATTGATCCGAACCCGCCACACAACGGCTGGACGCTTACAAACGACTCTGGGAGGGTTTCTTTGAGTCCATCTATTGGCAACTTCCAATTGCCGTGCAAGACGCATTATTTCATTAGAGAAAACCAAGTTGTGTGGTGCTAAACAAGGAAACAAAAATGAAAACATTCAAACAATGGCTTGCGATACAAGAAGCATTTGATCCACACGAAGATGATCCTGAAGACGAGCTTTCTTATGCAAACGCTAAAGCAAATGCAAGAACGACAGGCAGTCCTTTGCCAATGACGTGGGATGATGACGATGATGATTTTGATGTTATGTCAAGGTCTAAATACATAGGAAATGGGGGGAATTCAAAGGTTGAAATTCCTAAAAATCAAAGTCCATTGAGCGTCAGTCCTTTTTTTCCACCAGCCAAAAAACCTGATTTTCAAAAACCCGTTTTCAACAAACAAGGTCCATTGAATGGTTTTATGTCGGCCCGAAAGTCTATGGCTTCCACACCTGCAACGCCTGTTCAGTCTGAACCTATTGATAAGGTCCATCAATTATTTCAATCTATGTATGGATTTAGTCCCGATTCAGAATCAGGGGAAAAATTGCTAAAGAAATATGGAATGAGAAGGAACAAAAACGGCGTGCTATTGCTCCAGAACAGAGCAATGAAAAAAGCCATAAGCAATTTCAACTATGAATAAGCTGGCCTGCCAGTTACTTCACTATGTACTTCGTGCCTTCGACGATCAACCAATTGATCGTTCTGTGATCCACCTGTCGCAATTTGTGGTCACTTGCTTCATCCAGGTCTTCTACCATCGAGCGTCCCAACAGTGGTTCTGGACAGATCAGACGACCTCTTAGGGTTCGTTCTGCGCCGTCAGTCTTATTGAAGCTGACTGTGAACGGGCGGTTCGGAGAATGAATCAATAGTTCCGCTGCTTGTGTCTTCGAGACTTTAAGTTCTTCGGAATATTGATCGGCAGAGAAAGCACATTCCAGAAGTTCTTTTCCTTGAACTCGCATGGTGTGGTTGTCTAAATCTAAGTCGGATGTGAAGAGTTCGTAGTTATTGGCAATGACACTCTTGACCTTAACATAATGCACGATTGCCATCAGGTCGCCAGCTTTGATTCGTGCAGGGTCGGTTTTGTTAATCTTTTTCATAGTTCACCTAGTTGTTGAAAGTAGTTGGAAGTTACAAGTAGTATCGGCAGTGCCGACAATAACTTTAGCCAATACCCTAGATAAAGCATGGAATCATTCAAGGAATATATCAACGAAGGCAAAGACCGGGGCAGCAATAAAGTCCAGGCTATATCGACCCTCGTATCTGCTCTCAAAACCGCACTCGACAAGTACGATATATCCACCCGTCATTTCATCTGGGACCATCTCAACAGTCCCAAGGGGAAGGAACTGATGGAAAAGATTCTTCGCAACCCGAAAACCTACCTTTCCGACAGCGAGTTCACCAAGTTGGTGCAGAAGAAATGACGGGTTGACTTCCAACCGAGTTCGAGTAAACTGTGGGAGATCAGTTGGATCGCCGACTGGAATTTCCGATTCTCTGCTCCGGCTCCAAAGAAGACCACTCAGCCGGAAGAACTTCCTTTGCCGCCAAAGAAGATTCAGCCGCCGAATCCTCGTCAAGAAGGTTTCCCTGGTGGTGCTGGCATTCAGATTGACGGTGAATCTTACGGAAGATTGCCGAATGGAAGTTACGCCAAGATTTCCGATGGAACGTATTCCCGATTGACGGGCAATACGGCATACGGAAGTTACTCCAAGTAACCTTTCTGCCAACCAGAAAAACAAAAGCCAGGGGAAAAATCCCCTGGCTTTTGTCGTTTACTTAGGTGCTGGATAACGGTTGATGCCGTTTCTCCGGTCATAAGACCCAAGCATATGACCCTGACGATAATCATCACTCAATGTCCAGCGAATTGGACCGAGCCACTTCCCATGCCAACCATCCCAATATCCACTCATGAACGTAGCTGATGGACTGGCTGGCTGAGTTGTCGCTCCGGCCATTGGTGTTACTGGCGGTGGCACTGATGGCGTTACAGGCTGAACTGGCTTTACTTCTGCCATAGGCACTTCATTTATAGGCTGACGGCCCTCCGGCTTGACTCGCATAATGCTGATGATGCCCAAAACCACAATAGGAGTGGCAAGGATCGCTAACATTAGTACGGCAAAGAAACTCTTTTTCATAAGTCCTCCTTTACCGTATATATTGCACACCAGAAAAATTCGGGGGTTAAATGCGAGTTGCATCTATCACGATGGTCGGCCAATTTCCTGATGGAATTGACATTCATGTACGAAACTTGAAGTGGGCGTTGTCGGAAGACGATCACATTTTCATCATTACATTACCAGCTTTTATTGAATCGTTCGGCCTGAAGAACGACAAGCAAGTTACCTACATTCCCTTCATTACCCAGAATGTGTCGGAAAACGGATTCATCAACTTTTGGAAATATTTTCCCAAACTCATAAAAGAGTACCAAATATATCCCGAATGGTTTTTGTTTATGGAAGAGGATATTTGGTTCTTCGCAAAACCGCCCATCCAAGATGATCCCAAAATGGTTCGTGGATTTCTACCTCGTGGGTCGTATCGCAATATCATGTTGAACGACCAAATTATACACAACAGAATTTGGGAAGGCGCTCAGGCGATTCACAGCAGCATTGTTCAAAATGCAATCGAATTTGGCATCGACTTCTCTTTTGTTCGCAATACGTTCTTGACCAAAAACCAAAAGAAATATGATGAGGAATTCGGTGGCCACATCACAATGACCATGTACCAGAACCCAGACACATTTGATGAATTTGGTTTGTATTGTGCCTTAGTTGAGAAGACTAAAATAGAACACGAAGTCAAAGCTCTGCATGTGCGAGGCCCAGAAAGTATGCACCGCATGTATCCAGACGCTTATCTGTATGCCACCAAAGAGCGGTTGCGTGAAATACAAAAGAAACTGCCATATGTGGACGTGCTGCTGGCCGTTGCTGTATATTACACGGTTGGATTATGGAAACACATCCATCACTTGGACTGGACCAAGGCTCAAAAAGAAAGTAAAAGAGAAATAGCAAGACTGTTGTTGACTGGCAGCGAATGGATGACATTTGAAGAATACACTAGACTAGACTCCCTGCACGTTTTGATGAATGGCTTCTCCCCGAATAGGAAGAAGGTATAATGTCAACATGGATTTAATTGTAGAAACAGATATTGGTCATGACCCTGATGATTTCTTTGCTATCTCTTATTTGATTGCAGCCGGGGTCAATATTCGAGCCATACTCATTTCTCCGGGCGACCCCGATCAGATAGCCATTGCCCGATTTCTATGTGAGGAAACCGGACTAAAAATCCCTATCGGTACGAGCAAGACTGATAGAACCAAGCTGTCTTCAGGTTCGATTCATCACCAACTACTCAAGGAGTATCACTACCCTCTTGAGCGGAAAGCTGACGGGTTAGGCGTAGACATTATTCAAGATATTGTCGCCGCTTACCCGGAGAGTGAGTTGTTTATCATCGGCCCGGTTTCGAGTGTTGGCAAATACATGAGCAAACACCCTGAAACTCATTTCAAAAGAGCCACAATGCAAGGTGGCTTCCTTCCTTATTCTCTCTATGGTCCCAGACAACCACACTTTGATTTCGAGGGAAAGAACTGGATGCCGACTTTCAACCTAAATGGTGATCGGCCTGCGGGTATTGCTTTTCTTTCGGGCAACATTGGAGAACGACGAATGGTTGGCAAAAACATTTGCCATACAGTTTTGTTCAATAGAGAGGTTTGGGAAAAACGCAACAACCAAGTTGACGTTAAAAACATCGCCGCACATAATCTATTTGATAAAGCCGCTTTGCTGTACTTGGAACGACATGATTCCAAAAAGTTTCACGACCCAACTGCTGCTGCTTGTCATCTTCATCCTGAGATCGGCAAATGGATTCGTGGCAATACAGTAAAAGAAGAAAGTGGTTGGACTACAAAGCCCAACCCTGAAGGGGATTATGTCCTGGCTGACATTGATTGCGATTTACTTTGGTCACATTTATTGGATAGAAAATGACACGCAAAATCACACGCAAAATCACTGACCCGTGGGAAGTAAGCAAAGACGCACCGCCTAAGACTTTGGATGGAGCAATTGTATTTTTGAACAATTGGCTATCTCAACAGGACTGGTTGAACCTCTACATAAAAGAAAACCCAACTAAATGGTATGTAATGCACCATTTTAGTTGGGGTATGGCAATGAGAAACTTACTTCGTGAAAACGGATACGGAGAGCAAGAACTCGGTATCGGTAATCTTGATGACTATTACGTTGCACTTATCGAACAGGCTTGTTTAGGCAAGGGAAACCATTACCATCAAATGCCTAATCCCGACGCCGATAATACATCAGAAAAATAACCCTTCTGATATGTGCTGCTTCGATTTTCCCCCACGATCCATCGTCGTGGAAAATCTCCTTGATGAATTTCCATATTCGGTTCATACAGCCTCCTTTGCCAAAGGAACCGAATGTATTTATCCTTTACGTCGAGACTTCACTTTTTCCAAGAATTCATTTGGATGAATTAAGCCCAATAGTTCATTCTTTTCAGCAACGAATTCATTCCAACTGATGCTTCTGTTGAAATTATGGATTTGACTTGCAGGGATGTCGCATTCGATCACGCCGCATCCCCAATCAATATCCACAACATAAGAAGGTAGGTTCCATGAATGATGGAACTTTACGAAGGACTTCCAGACATCACCAGTCCATGCAACAGTGGTTGGAAAATATGTTTGATGTTCTTCAAGAAATGGATTGCAATCATGCACAACAATAGTGCCACCATCGTTGATGAACTTCAAAGAATTAAGAATGTCTTTATCGACTTGATCTGATTGGTGTAGACCATCTATAAAGATTAAATCAAACTTTTGCGTATTGATTGCAAAGAATTGATCTGAGGTCATGTGATATGTGGCCTCGATATTGGCAGGGTCTACACACACTTTGTGAGTGCATTCAATATGCTTGAATGTATCAAATACACCAACGCCAATTTCCAAGTAGGCTTTATACTCAAGCTCTTGGATCAGATGTGAAATCAATTCCAGGCGAGTCGATGGCGCATATGACCTTGAAATTTTAAGCATGATCTTAAAATTTCACTTGGGCAGAACATGGTGGTGCAATCTGTTTGAGCATTGACACCGGAATATATGCCATGAGTTTATCTTGTTGTGATCGTGGATCAGGGCGAACTCGCAATATTGCTCCACCCATGCGGTAATTGCCACGCTTGTCAAAGCCTTCAGCTTCGGCTCTGGACTTCATTTCTTCTATGAGCTTTTTGGCCTCAGCGACACTCACTAGGACGATTTTGCCTCCAACTCGACTTAGCACAGCGTAGAACTCAGCTTTGCCAACCATGTCTCGTCCTGGTATGACACGTCGATAATCTTTCATTACCTCAAAAAGAATATCGTCTCCAGTATCACGATATTTGATTTGAATCGGCTTTTCGCCGCTCGGGGTTTCCCACCAGCCGTCGATTTTATCGTACATATCTTCTTGGCTGGAAGGCTCACGGAGCTTCATGCCACATTGAACCAAGCTGTCAAATATCTGCTTCTCAATGCTTTTTCCGTATTCAACTCTTTGGTCGATCCTCTGGAATCTATTCCCCATACGCATTTGTGGTGGAGCAGTACGATCAGCAGGGTTAGGCGCATGTCCTAAATCTGGCTTGGGCATTTCTTCTGGTTTTGCCACAGGCGACACCGACCTTTTTTGTTGTTGCATACGACGAGAATCATTGCCAAAGGCTCCACCTACAGGGCCTCGCCAGCGAGCTTCGTTAGTTGATAGCCATTCTGAAAAGTTCATAGCTTATTTATCTTTTGATGTTCATTTTATTTGAAGGCGAATATAATGAAATATGATCGAACGAGAACCAGAAGAAATTCGAGTCAAAACTCACAAATTCAATGTCTACAAAGACCCTCTTATTCCGAACGGAGGACTCATGGGATACAAAGCAATCGCTCATATGGATAGCGGATATTTCTTCGCACCATATGTCCCTCTCACGCAATCGCCAGTTGTTCTTGATTCCAACGATGCTTTGACACGTTATAAAAACAAACTAATTGACGAGTATTTTGCTAGTTACACGATTGTGAAAAGAAGAAAAATCCACAGAAGCATCACTGACTCTTGGGAAGTTTCTCAATTCAACGGTTAAGATTCTGCTTGCATTCGGCTGTCCACCAAGTAAAATGAAATTTGGCAGTACAAGATCAGCGTGCCGTCCAATTACATTTTTTGCTGGTCACAACCCTCACGGAGTCAACCATGACTGAATCGCACGAGGGCATGGACGCCGCAACAGAAGAACCGGAAAAGATTGTCGCCCCTGTTATCGACACGGACGAACAAGAAATTCTTGGGCTTCACAATGCCATCGAAAAGGTCTTAGAGAAGATCAAATGGCACGAAGAACAGATTGAAGCACGAAAAAAGGATATCAACGGACACGAAAGCCAGATCAACGATTTAAGAGACTCGCTGAGAAAGCACGTTGGTCCATTGATGAGTCAAACCCTGAGCCAGCCGTCAAGGACTGATAGTCGAACTCGTGAAACAACCGATGCGACAAGAACTTTGATTGCAGATTGTCTTCGCAAGAACGGCAAGCCGATGGACACGAAGCAAATCAAAGACTTCCTGGAGAAGAAAGGAAATCCTACAAATCCAAGTGTCGAGTTGAGTCGAATGGTCAAAACAGGTTTGATCGAACGTCGTGGTTTTTATCAGTTGAAGAAATAGTACCCAATTGCGGGAAGGACAAAGGACGGCTTAATGCCGTCCTTTTTTTATGCACTAACATATATAACTTCATGAATTTCAAACATTGGCTATCGTTAAATGAAAGTTGGATCAGCAAAGGCAAAGCTCAGGATTCTTTGTTTAAGCCCGGCCCAAAAGACATGACTCCAAAACCACATGATCTAAAATTATGTGGCATGGGTGGTGGTCCCGGTCCAGGTGGGGCTTGCAAAAGTGCGGGTGGGGCAACAGCAGTTCCAGTTAAGTAATCGGCTTCAACCACGTTGATGGATCAGGTGTTGAATAGCTGATATCGGAATATCTGACAGTCACGTTTAACTCATAATCCGATGAGTTGGTATAACCTGGACAGCCGAAATCTAAAGCAGTGATATGTGATGCTTCTAAATACCACACTTCTAAAACTTCACCATTTACATCATGGAGTCGCAAAACAACTGTAGCTAATTCTGATCTCCAGTTGTGAATTTTCATCCGTGTCTAAATTGCGATATTGCTCCGATACCCATCGCATAAACAAAGCCCCGCCTTCGTCATCTTCTACGTCGTTGTAAGTGATTTTTGTTTCACTCCAAGAGGATTTGCCGGGAATCCATACACACGGTGTTGTGCCGCATGTATGCAAAGCTGTTTGGTTTATGTTCATTTGGGGAAGCGCATCAATCTTCACAGGAGCAGGCGGTGCGATAAGCTGCCACGTTTTGTCTTCTCTCCATTCAGCAGACCAATTAAATTTGTGACTCATATATTTCCTCCTGTTCGAGAATCAGATTCTCGATGTAGGTGAAAGACCATGATGAGCATTGAACGACAACGGGAAGGAAGTTTGAATTTGTTGAATCATATCGGGCGAAAGATGATTTGATGATTTGATTATTTCTAACGCTCGCAAAGGATCACTATAATTCATAATAGCATGAACTAATGATCGCAAAAGAACTGAATCTCGCCGAACCAGATGAAATGGTCGCATTCCTCCTGTTCCAGAATTTCTAGGAGTTCTACTGACCTGATAAGTCAGGTCAATGATGTTTTTCAAATCTAAATCTGGTTCTAATTCGCCACTTCTATAATCAACTGTATTTTTGTGGCCGATAGATTTGTCGCTTGTATTTGGATCTACAAAACGATCCATATTCGCTTCCCTAATCTGAAGCCAGTTTGAAAAACTTTTCATTTCTTAATCCTTGTTGTGTTGCAATGTGATCTTTGTTATTTATGGAAGAAAATTACTTTTCTGAGTCGTATTTTTCCACTAAAAACGGAAAATTACTTTTCTGAGTCGTATTTTTCCACTAAAAACGATGGCAACTTGGGAGCAATAATTGAAAGCAATTCAAAAGCTCCCTTGTTGGTAAACACAATTTCGTACCTGCCTCGGCATTGATGCACATCGCAGAAACAGTCTAGGGAATTAAAGTATTCCGCTATGATCTTGGTGCCTTCTTCTCCGAATTTGTGAGTTCGCAGATAGGCTTTTCTTTTGCTTTTCCGACCGGCATCAACGAACCAAACCATCCAGGCTTCGTCGGTCAAAATCTCCAGCATTTCACGAGTGACTGTTTTGGCCCCGTCTTTGTAGTACATTTCATACGCTTCATTGAAGATCGGGAACGCCACACTGTAACACCTGTAAGTGTTCTTGTCCTTTTTAATGGTATTCTGGTCGATCTTGAAAAAATCTTTCAAGACCTCGATCTTATAGGACAACCACATATTGTCGTGGTCACGCATGGCGAGGTAGCAGTTCTTGCCACGCTCAGGGTAAATGATTGAGGAGCCGCCAAGGATGGTCCCGTACAATACTTGGCGCTGGCTGTCTTTTAATGTTGGTCCGCACTGATAAGTCATAATCGTCTCCTTGTGTACCCTATATACGTTTCGCAATATTTTTCCCGAAGATATGTATACGAAATCGGAATAAAAATATGGCCTGCATAGCTATTGTGAACAAAAAAGTTCACTCGTATTAAAGGAGATAAAATACTATGGGAGCAACAAGCGTAACAGGCGTTAGCGGTCCAGGAAGTGTAGCTGGCATTCAGAAGGGTTCGGAGCATATGTCTCTTGGCGTAGCCAAGTTGATTGGTCCGAAGGTTTCTGCTGCTGGTAAGATTACTTTGACCGGCACAACTGGCGTCGTAGAATTTCCAGAATTGGTTGGTGTAGTTGGCGATTATGTCGTCATGCTGTCTGCCAACACAAGCACACACGTTTATGTTTCGACTGCTATGGCAGCGATTTCAAGCACAAACCAATGGGGCTTCACCGTAACAGGTGGTTCCGGCGCTGTAGTCAACTGGACTGTCGTTAAAGTCGGCAACTAATTGACAACAAAACGAAAGAATTGAATGAAGCAAATTGAGATGCCCGGCAGCATTTCTTTTTGGAAAAAAGGCAAAACTCATCCTTATTAGCCTTTCTAATTAAGCAGAAGCAGGTCCAGTGTCGATACACTGGACCTGTTTTTGTTTCTACAGAGATTATTCTTCGTCTCGTGGACGATAGAACTTAATGTTCTTGTCTGCCCATTCAATTGCCATGTGCGATCCTCTTGCTAAGAGGCCCACAAGCTGCGTTGGATTGCCGCTTCCTTCAATAGCGATATTGTCTCGCTCATTATTCTCAATCCAAAGCAGAGCAAACGTCAAGTTGTTTCGCTGCTTCAATTCCATTGCCATCTGACGGATGGTCACAAGAGAAAGATCAGGCAGTCCCAATTCTTTATGTGTGGCCCGCATAGCATCACCACCAGCTTCTAGGATGGTGTTCAACTTCTTTGTCAATACTTTCATTGCCATCAACCGATCATCTGCTTCGATGATGAGTTGGTACGAGAAGTCATCTGGATTGTCCTGATTGGCCAATACCAAGAGACTGCAAGGATGTTGTTCTTTAATGTCCGAAACTTGGTTTGATATGTTAACCAAACTTGTTTCTTCCGTTAACTTAAAATGTATCCAACTTGCTTCAACACTGGTGTCGATTAGCGTAAACCCATCGAACTTTTTCAGTGATTCAATCAATAATTCAAATTCCTTTTCCATGTGGTTAATCCTCCAAGATTCCAGCGTGATCGAGAGATTGCACGAGTTTGATTAAGTGCTTGCACATTCCCGGCATTTCGAGCGGATTCGCCGAGCCAGGATTCACATTTGCTTCGTACTTCTTTCTGACTCTCCCATACAACGATGTATCTATGTGATCTGTGTAGTTGAAGCGCCATTTGAAATCGTTACAATCACACCGAACCAACACATCGTTGTCGTTACTAAGTCTTTCAAATACATAGTGACGACCATCGTTCGCTACAATCTCGATCCAATTCTGGTTGTCTTTGGCGTTGTGATAATTCACGCCTTTGAACAATACCATTGGGGAATATTCTTTGCCGCTTTCTTCGCTATGCGCAATGCCCTTTATGAATAGGGTTCTGACTCCCAAGAAAGGCGTCCAATTCAACTCGATGATCCGAACTAAATCGGTAGCATGTTGTCTTTTGGTCGTCCGGGGGAAGGCTTGAACCGTACTTGTATAGAGGTTTTGAAGGTTAGATTCCTGCAAAACTAGCCAATTGTTAAAACGCATACAATATTTACGCAGCCGAACTCTATTATTGTCATGAGCGAAGAAATACTCCAATTCCCGACGCCTCCAGAGGGAAAAACACGATTTGAAGTTAAGATGCGGCCAGCTAAGGGCGGTGGTATTGAAAAAGCCATCTTCATTGACGGCGAGCTTCTGGATTGGCAAATTGACATGAACTCATATATGGACGCCATGCAAATGGGACCAATGTACCGCAGAGAGATTCAGCGAAACATTGAAGAACATTTCATCGAAGCGGTATCCGACACCTTGGGCCGAAAGGTTACAATGGAAGAGATCAAGGTGGCGATCAAAGATGGATGGATTTAAGAGGGTGTAGACCATGTACGAAATGCTAGGGGTCTTGTTTCTCAACCATTGGTTAGGGGATTTCGTTTTCCAAACCAGATGGATGGCAAACAACAAAAGCAAGAACCTGTGGGCATTAACCTTACACGTTACTACATACAGTCTAGTCCTCTTTGTTAGCCTATTGAACCCGTGGCTTACATTTGCCGATAAAGTTACCGGCGAAGCTCTCCTCTGGTTCATCGGCGTGAACTTTGTTTTACATTGGTTGACTGACATCACCACCAGCCAATTCACGAAGTATTTTTTGGGCAAAGCAGGACGTACATAAGTTTTTCGTGGTAGTCGGACTAGACCAGCTTATTCATCAACTCTGTCTGATGACCACGGCGAGGATGTTCTTCAATGTTTAGACCGGACCAAGTACATGATGTCATGAAAAGACACACCATCGGCGATGGTGAGCCTATTGTCATTGATTTTGAAAAGAGTTTTGGCACCCACTTGGTTGACGCCAAAACCGGACAACCTTTTCTTGATTGCTCCTCGCAATTCGCAAGTATGCCCCTGGGATGGAATCATCCCAAACTAAAAGAAAAAATGGAAAGCATCAATCTGTATGCTGTCCACAAAATTGCCAATTCAGACTACTACAGCGTTCCATTAGCTGAGTTCGTCCATGCGTTTGCAGGTATTGCACCAGACTTTAATCATTTCTTCTTTGTCGAAGGCGGCACTCTGGGCGTAGAAAATGCCCTGAAAGCAGCATTCGATTGGAAGATGAAGAAACTCGGCCTTAGCGAAGCCGCCGCTAATTCGCTAGATGTCGTACACCTGGAACAAGCATTCCACGGTCGTAGCGGATATACACTATCTCTAACCAATACAGTCCCTAACAAGACTGCCTTGTTCCCCAAATTCAATTGGAGCAGAATAAAGAATCCAAAGATACACTTCCCGTTGGTGGAAAGCGAAACCACGGTGGTCGAAGAACTCTCGCTGCAACAAGCAGAAAGCGCCCTCAAGACAAACCGTGTGGCCGCAATTATTCTGGAAACAATTCAAGGCGAGGGGGGTGATAACCACTTTTCTTCCGAATATTTTGCAGCCCTGCGTAAAATGGCCTTTGAGTATGAAGCTATGCTAATACTTGATGAAGTTCAAACCGGCGTAGGTTTGACCGGGACAACATGGGCCTACGAACATCATGCCGGGCTGCGGCCAGATATGATAGCGTTCGGGAAGAAAACGCAGGTCTGTGGTTTCGCTTCTACCACCCGCATTGATGAAGTTCCTGATAATGTATTCAAGCAGTCCAGTCGTATCAACTCGACATGGGGCGGCAACATTATTGACATGATCCGATTCACGCACATCGCTCAGATCATGAAGGAAGATGACATTCTGAATCAAGTTGCCATAGTGGGCGACTACTTCTTGAAGCAGCTTCTTACGGTTCCACGCATCACTAATGTTCGTGGCAAGGGATTGATGCTGGCGTTTGACTTAGAGACGCCTGAAGCACGCAATACGGTCTTAGATAACCTACTAAAAAGAATGACCGTCCTGCCTTGCGGAGAACGGTCAATTCGATTAAGACCACATTTGATATTCTCAATGGCCGACGTAGACGAGGCCATCGACATCATTAAGCACGCCGTTTAAGATACTCGAAGAACAATGGCATTCCACGGCGAACTCTATTCTCGTGAGGTGATGAGCCACCGTGAACTGTATTCATCCACTCTTCATCTGAAGGTGGAGTGTAAGTTGGTTCTGGTAAGCCCAATTTCTTGAGATCAATTCCCTGTGCCTTCAGTTGAGACAACAATTGGTTTTGATCGACTCCTGCTTTCTTAGCAAAGTCCATAATCTTTGGTACTTCGGATTGAATGGTCTTAGGATCAGCACTAGAGACATTCAATAATTCTTTCATGTATGACTGTAGTGGATCAAATGGAGCAGCAGGCGATTCAGAATCATCTGGAGCTTCTGATTCAGAATCATCTGGAGCTTCTGATTCAGAATCATCTGGAGCTTCAGGAGCAGCCGGAGCCTGTGATGCTTGATTCAAGCCTGATTGAACTTGCTTCAATACAGCAGCAAAATCTTCTGCTGGCTGACTGCCTCCCATTCCTTTCTCAAGTTCGCCCAAGGCGTGCATTGCTTGCTGAATAGCGTCGTTATCACGACCTTGATCTTTCTGAGCTTGATACTCATCGCCAGCCTTGCCCCATTGACCCCAGGCACCCTTAGCATTAGCCCACTGACGACCGAACCAGTCTTTTGCCCCATCAAACATACCTTCATTGAGGTATTGTCCTTCTTCGATATACCAATCAACAAACTTGACAGGATCAATGTTGTGCTGCTGAAGAGTTCGCAGACCAGTCTTGATCTCATTGTGAAGTCTAATCTTGCGAGTGAAATTACCGAAGCCAGTTGACTCAAAAGACGGCGTATCAGCACTAGAACTTGCTGGTGATGATGGTGCAGCGGCTTGCACAATCTTGGACGGGTTCTTGAGCATATTCAGCAAATTAACAACTGCCGATTGGAAAGACGGCCCGCCAAGTTTTTCCATCAACGACTTGGACTTAGACATTCGCTTAGAAAGTGCATCAACTGCGGTCGCTGCATTCTTGGCGTGTTGTGCATATGCAGGTTCGGGAGCTTGAGGCTGTGGCTGACCTTGACCTTGTCGCTGACCTTGACCTTGTCGCTGACCTTGACCTTGTGGCTGACCTTGACCTTGTGGCTGACCTTGACCTTGTGGCTGACCTTGACCTTGTGGCTGACCTTGACCTTGTGGCTGACCTTGACCTTGTGGCTGACCTTGACCTTGTGG
>Ga0315270_10000071_pt1 | contig 51813 bp, 55 predicted proteins | sample C1_bottom_MG_FD_204932 | JGI IMG/M metagenome (GOLD analysis project Ga0315270, IMG submission 204932) | Sediment microbial communities from Yellowstone Lake, YNP, Wyoming, USA - C1_bottom | ecosystem: Environmental > Aquatic > Freshwater > Lake > Sediment | place: USA: Wyoming | collected... | reverse complement strand
TCGTGCTGGTCAAAGTAATTGCACTACGGGTCGTGGCTGCCGTCAAGCCGGTATTGCCTGCATTTGCCGTTCCAGTAAAAGCGACCGTAATGTTGCGGCCATCAGCAGCGCTCAAGGTCAACGCACCCGATGCAGCAGCTGTCGCAATAACACCCGTGATCGACTGTTGGCTATTAATTGCAGCCGCCAGATCCGTGCCGCGCTGCGCGGTCGAAGTGGTCGCCGCAATCAGGGTGGAAATGCCGATACCGTTAATCTTCAGATCGCCAGAAGTAATTGAGGTAATCGTCGAAGTGGCCGGAACGCCATTGGTCGTCGTCGTGCTGCCCAGGGCAAAGCCTGTCTCAGTCGCTGCGTTCGCATTGCCGGTAACCACGGTGAAGTTGGCGCCATCGGCACGTGAAACACTCAGCGGGTTGGCGCCGCTGGATACGGTATAACCCAGGCCGGTTAGTGAAGTAGTGACGGAGAGGTTCAACGCGGTTTCGGCTAAACCTGTGTTGGCAAAAACACCCCCTGCAAAGGCAAGCTGAGTGCCACCGATGGTGAAGTTGGGGCCAGAAATCGCCGCATAGGTATTGGCCGCTTGATTGGTACCATTGGTCAAGCCGGTTTTGGCCAGCGTGGCCGTCGCGCCAGCGAACGTGACTGTAATTGGCGAATTCACGCTATTGGTCAATTGAACTTGATCAAGACCTGCGCCAGTAACCGTCGCCGTAACGCCACTTTGAACGGTCTTCGCATTAATCGCCGCTGCTAGCTTGGTTGCCGCGCCTGCAGAAGTCGCCGCGCCACCGACCACACCAATGGCGATAGCTGCGCCGCCGTTGCCGGAAATCGTAAGGTCGCCGGCATGAATTGCGCCACCGTTGGTCGTTGCCGTCGTGCCTGCCGTAAAGCCAGTTGAAGCGGCTGCAGCAGCGCCCGTTGTTACTACCGAAATATCGATACCATCGGCGCGCTGAATGTCCAGCTTGCCGCCGGTATTCACTGCGGTATACACACCAGCGCCCGCTGAGGCGTTCAGTGCGGCCTGCACAGCCGAAGCCAAGGTGGTGGCGTAGCTGGATGCAGTAGCCGTAGTTGCGCCCAACGTAACTGCGGTGCCGTCAACCGTATAGTTGGTACCGGTAATCGCTCCGAAGGTAATGGCTTGTGCACCGACAGCCGAGGCTGTCAAGCCAGTGTTGGCGGTGTTTGCCGATGCGCCAAACACAATGGAAAGATCCGAAACGTTGGTACCGGTTAAAGTGACCGCGCCAGTAGCACCATTTGCCACTGCCGAAACGCCGGAAATGGCTGCAGTGTTAATTGCTAATGCAACTGCGGCACCTTGTGCGATGGCGCTACCACCTGCAGTAATCGCGCCAACATTGACGCCATTAATAGTAAGGTCGCCACTCGCAATGTCATTAGCCGGGTTCGCAAAGGTCGTGGGTGCAGCACCAACCACTGTCACAGAGCCCTTAGGCGCACTCAGCCCGGCCAAGTTAAAGCTAGCTGCAACTTGTGTGCTAGTAATCGATACTCCGCTAACCGTGGTGGAAGTAGCAACAGGCGCAGCTGCCGTAATGCTCGCCGTGGTTGCTGCCGTAGCAGTTTGGGAACCGGCAACACCAGTTGCCGAAGTCGCTGCCGCAGTCGCGGTTACGAAAGACAATGCGCTCTGCGCGTTAATTGCTGCTGCCTTGGCGAAACCGCTGTCTGTGGTTTGGCCCGCTGCACCGGCCACCGAACCCTGAACGGAAACGCCATTCAGCACCAAATCGCCGGCGCTTAAGGCATTGGACGACTGCGCACCGCCGGCTAGGGTGGCTAAATTCGTGGTTGCGCTGCCCAATACCGTAATACGCGCGCTGCTAATGGCGGCGATGTTCACACGATCGTTGGCGGTGCCATTGGCGCCGACCTGGAATTGCTGAGAGTTAAACGAACCATCCAGCAACTTAACGCCGTTGAAAGAAGAGTTGGCAGCGACGCGGTCGATCTCACTGATCAACTGATCGGCCTCGGCCTGTAGCGCTTGGCGGTCTGAGACGCTGTTGGTGGCGTTGGCGGACTGTACTGCCAGTTCGCGAATCCGTTGTAAGTTGTTGCCAACCTGCACCAAATCGCCCTCGGCGGTTTGCGACAGGGAAATGCCGTCATTGGCGTTACGCGCGGCTTGCGTATTACCGCGAATCTGCGCCGTGAAACGCTCGGAAATCGCGAGGCCGGCTGCATCGTCCTTGGCGCTGTTAATGCGCAAACCAGAGGACAAGCGCTGCAAGGCTGTGGCCAAGCTGGCTTGGGAAGAATCCAAGTTACGCTGCGCGTTTAACGAGGCAATATTACTGTTAATAAATGAGGCCATTTTAAATATCTCCTATACACATTACTGTCAGCCTTACGCGCCGGTATCGATACAAAAATTCGATGGCCCTATCGCCGCTGACAAATTGCTTATCGGGCAAACGCAGCAATAACTTAAGTCTTTGATCGTGAGAAAACTTGTAGCCGACCACAGGCAAAGCAAGGTTAAAGCCGCAAAAGGCTAAAAATATAGGGGATGAACTGGTATTACAGATTAGGCGCTGTTCCTGAGCCCAGGATATGCAGGGATGGCTTATTTGGGCGCAGGGATCAACCCACGCGCCGCGCCAACTTCACGCTGCCGACCTTATAAATCTCGGCCAGCACCCGGTTCATTTGCGTCAGGTCGCGCACTTCCAGGGTGAAGCGCATATCCGCCACGCCGGAATCGCTTTCCGATTTGACGCCGATAACGTTGACCTTTTCCGCGCTGAGTACGCTGGAGATGTCGCGCAACAGTCCTTGGCGGTCTGCCGCGCGCACCAGGATCACCACCGTATGCACACCACCCACACCGCTATTCCAACTGGTTTGCAGCAGACGCGGGCGTTGTTCCGCGTTGAGCCGGGTGACATTGCCGCAGTCCTGGCGGTGCACCACCACGCCGCGGCCACGTGTGACATATCCGACAATGGGGTCGGGCGGAACTGGCTTGCAGCACTTGCCGTAGCCAACGCTGAGACTGCCGATGCCCTCAACGATGACCGCGCCGCCCTGGGCTTTACCACTGGATGCACGCTTGGGCAATGCCAGCGGCAGAACTTCTTTCGGCTTTAGCTCGGCCAAGTCTTGTATCGCCTGCGTAGTCTGGTTCGGCGTCACTTCACCGCGCCCCAGCGCCGCAAGAAATTCATCCAAACGCGGGTAATGGAATTTTTGCAACAGCTTGTCTTGGTTGAATCCGGTGACCCCGAGGCGATGCAATTCGCGTTCAAGAATATCGCGCCCTTGAGACAGATCGACATCGAAGTTCTGCTGGTTGAACCATTGCCGTATCTTAGAACGGGCGCGCGATGTCGCTAGGTAGCCGGGCGTGAGCCAATCACGGCTGGGTGCGCCTTGTTTGGTGGTGAGTATTTCAATGCGCTGGGCGTTTTTCAATTTATAAGTCAGCGGCACGATGCTGCCATCGATCTTGGCGCCGCGACAACGATGCCCGAGATCGGTGTGCAAGGCATAAGCGAAATCGAGGGGCGTTGCGCCTTGCGGCAGGTCGATCACTTTGCCTTGCGGCGTGAGCACATACACACGGTCTTGGAACAGCTCCGTCTTGAATTGCTCCACCCATTCGCGCCCATCGCCGCCGGCATCGGCCACCTCATCCTTCCATGCCAACAATTGCCGCAGCCAAGCGATTTTTTTGTCGAAGCCTTGCGAGGCCTGCGCGCCCTCTTTATAACGCCAATGTGCAGCGACACCGAATTCCGCATGCTGGTGCATGTCGAAAGTGCGTATTTGCACTTCCACCGCGCGACCTTCGGGGCCGATCACGGCGGTATGCAGCGAACGGTAATCGTTGGGCTTGGGGTGCGAGATATAGTCGTCGAATTCGCCTGGAATCGGCTGCCACAAGCCGTGCACCATGCCCAGCACGCTGTAGCAGTCCTTTAAGTCCTGCACCAGGACGCGCACTGCGCGCACGTCGTAGACCTGGTCGAAATCCAGATGCTTTAACTGCATTTTGCGCCAGATGCTATAGATGTGTTTGGGGCGCCCGCTGACCTCGCCCTGTATCCCGGCCCGGACTAGCTCGGCACGCAATTGCGCGGTGACTTGATCCAAATAGCTCTCGCGATCGACACGCCGCTCATCCAATAACTTGGCCATTTTTTTATACAGCGCCGGTTCGCGGATGCGTAGCGCCAAGTCTTCCAGTTCCCACTTGATTTGCCAGATGCCGAGACGGTTTGCCAAGGGCGCGAAGATTTCCTGCGCCTCTTGCGCTGCACGCTTGCGTAACGGGCTGTCCGCCGCCTTGACCAAGCCACGCAGCAATTGCACCTGATCGGCCAGCAACAGCAACACCACGCGCACATCCTCGGCCATGGCCAAAAGCATTTTGCGTAGGGTCTCAGCCTGATTGAACGGCTCCTTTTTACCTTCGTCCAGATTGAGATCGATGCCGGCGCGTTGCAGCAAGTCCATGCGCTTCACGCCGTCCACCAAGCGCAGCACTTCAGCGCCCAATTGCTTTTCCAGCGTGGCGCGCTGCTCTAGGGTTTGCAGTGGCAAATGCGCGACCAAGGCCGCCGCTACGGTTTGATAGTCCATATGCAAAGCAACCAACACATTGGCCACGCCCAAGACTTGGGCAAAACCAGCTTCGTGTGCGGCCACTTCGAGCGCCTTGCCAATGACGGCAAAGGCCGGTGCATCATAGGCCTCGCGCAGGTCGGCGAGCCAGACGGCGGAATCGAAGTTCGGGCCGATATCGGAAAAGGTTTGGGTGACGAAGACCATGTTTTATTTTCAAAAGAGCTAAAAAGAGCGTTTCACCGCGGAGGACGCAAAGTAAAACCTTGTATTCAGTAAATCGCGCTAACGAAGCTGGACACTTGTAACTGTAACGCCAATCTTCTATTTTCCTTACATTCCTCTGCGTCCCCTGCGTTTCATGAATTTTTTAAAGTTTACAAACTACAGCCCCAAGGTAGTCGCCGTCACAGCAACGGTGGAGGCCTGCCAAATCTCGTCGAAACGCAGCATCAAGCGCTGCGTGCGATCCGGGTCGTGCAATACTTGTTCGCCGCGCGGCTGCTCATAGTGAAAGCGATGCACATAATGTCGGCCATCCGCGATCAGCATCGGATCGTGCATGCCGCGCGCCTCCGGATTGGTCTCATGAATGACTACCGCATAGCTGTATTGGCGCTGAAAATTCAGCAAGCGCGGGCAATTGCGGCGCACATGATCGGTGCTGTGCAATACGATGCGCAATTGATTGCGCGGACTCAGCAGCACAAAGCGCTTCAGCAATTCATAACGCTGCGGACTACCCCAGCCGCCTTCATGCATGTCGTAGTCGAATAAATCTAAAGCATGCTGCGCGTGCTCGATTACCGCGTCCAGCGCCGATTGGTACTCCGACACGCTGGCAATCGCTCGCGCACTCCGTTGTACAGTGGGAGCTTCGCCAGTCATTTTACCGTGCGGTCCAATTCGAGATAGCCGGCTTGATACCAGTCATACAGCAAATCCCACGCCGCTGGTGCCAAGGCAACAGGCGACGCCAAATAGCGCTGATCCGCAAGGGCAAGCAAGGCGCTACGCGCCGCGCTTGGTATGCGCACTTGTTCACCGTTCAGAAATAGCTGCGCACCGTAAAACAGCATTTGCGATTGCAAAGCCAGACGCACGCCGCGCTTGGCTGCTGCCGCCTCAAACTTGGTACGCGTCAGAGGCCGCTGCGGTGCATCGAAAAAAATATGCGGCTTGGGTTCGCTCAGATAGCTGCCGAGGAATTGTGCGATGTCGTCGCGCCCCACCTTGACTTGTTCGATTACGGCGGCAACCTTGTCTACCATGTCGCTGGAAATTTCTGCCGGATGCTTCTGCGGCTTGAGGTCTGGATCGGCATACAGACCCGGCACATCGATGCGGTCTTGCAGATACACCAGGAATTGCGTGGCCAGTTCTTGATGGGTGGCGGCGCGAAATCCGATGGAATAAGTCAGGCAGTTATTCAGCGCGACGCCATAGTGCGCATAGCGTGGCGGCAAATACAGCAGATCGCCAGGGCCGAGGATCCACTCCTGCTGCGGTTTAAAGCGGCGCAGGATGCGCAGCGGCGCATCGGGAATCAACTCCGTATCCTGTTGCGCGCTGATCTGCCACAGCTTATGACCTTGCCCTTGTAACAGGAATACATCGTAGGAATCGAAATGCGGCCCGACCCCGCCGCCTTTTGGCGCATAACTCACCATCAAATCGTCGAGCCTGGCATGCGGGATGAAATCGAACTGCGAGAGCAACGCGCGTCCCGCCGGCAGCAAGTGATCGATGCCCTGTACCAAGAGCGACCAGTTTGCGCGTTTCAAGCGCCGAAAGTCGCTGGGTTTTAACGGCCCGGGGCATACATCCCATACGCCGTCGGTCTCGGTGACCAGACGCGCCTGCACCTCTTCTTGCTGCGCCATGCCTTGCAGCATTTCGCCGTTGACCAAGTCGCGGAAATCAGGGAAAGCACCACGTACCAGCAGCGGTTTTTTTTGCCAATACTCGGCCAAGAATTGTTTGGCCGTCAGGCCGTTTAGAATTTCGATTTTCATTCCAGGATTATAACTGGTGATGGCACGCAATTCGCTTGTGACTTGGCGCAAGCGATTAACTTGTTGCAACGTGAAATACGTTAGAATCAAACACGCTTTCGAGGAGTCCTTACCATGTTGCAAATCGATCATGCCGCACCCGGTTTCACCCTACCCGATGCCGATATGGCCAGCGTCAAGCTCGCCGATTACAAGGGGCGGCAGCATATCGTGCTGTATTTTTACCCCCGCGACGACACCCCCGGCTGCACCCTGGAAGCGACCGAGTTCAGCGACTTGGATGATGATTTTCTCAAGTCCGAAACCGTGGTGCTCGGGGTTTCGCGCGACGACTGCCTGAGCCATGCGGCATTTCGCGACAAACATGGGCTGGCAGTGCGCTTATTGGCGGATAGCGAAGGAACGGTATGCAACAAGTACGGCGTCTGGCAGGAGAAAGAAAAAGATGGTGTGAAAAAAATGGGCATTGTGCGCTCTACCTTTATCATCGATAAAAGCGGCATCCTGCGCCACGCTCTGCTGGGTATTACGCCCAAAGGCCATGCTGCGGAAGTTTTGAAACTCGTCCAGGCATTGTAGAATAGCGCCCACCTGGTGCGCCCTGACCCAGGGCACACCCTAAAAACCCCGGTTCGCCAATTTGGCGAATCTTATTCCGAGGCCCCCGAAATGCAAATTACTAAAGACTCCGTGGTTTCCATCACCTATCAACTGGCAAACAGCGAAGGCGAGGTTTTGGAACAGACCGATGCACCGATCAGCTATCTCCACGGTGGCTATGACAATATTTTTCCGACGGTTGAAGAGCAATTACATGGCAAGAATGTCGGCGAATCCTTGACCGTGATCCTGGAGCCGGAATTTGCTTTCGGCGAATATGATGCGGAGTTGGTGCGCGTCGAACCCAAGGATCGCTTCCCGGTGCCGGACGTGGAAGTCGGCATGCAGTTTGAAGGCGAGTCCGACGACGGCGAAGACATGCTGCTCTACACCGTAACCGAGATTACCGACGATACCATCGTGGTGGACGGCAATCATCCGCTGGCCGGGCAAACGCTCAAATTCACCTGCACCGTCACCGAAGTGCGCCCCGCGTCCGAGGAAGAAGTTTCGCATGGTCATGTGCATGGCGAACACGGGCATCAGCACTAAGTAAGACCACGATGTGACCACGCGCTATCGCACCGCCGTCGCCAGCATCAGTCTATTCCTACTGCTGCTGGTCGGCGGATGCTCGCCACTGCGCATGTTGAGTGCCAGCGTCGGCTCCAATTATCAGCAAACCGTCAATCACGCCTATGGCACCGACCCACGCCAAGCACTGGATGTGTACGTTCCTAATACGCCCACGAAAAACGCCGATGTGGTGTTGTTCATCTATGGCGGACGATGGCAATTTGGCAACAAGGACGAATACCGCTTCGTAGCCGATAGCTTGGCCGATCAAGGATTTGTTACCGTCATTCCAGATTACCGGTTGTTTCCGCAAGTGGACTGGCGCGATTTCATTATGGATACCGCGTCAGCCTATCGCTGGGTGGAAACACATATCGCGGCCTACGGTGGCAACCCGCGCCGCATTTTTATCATGGGGCATTCTGCCGGCGCACACATGGCAGCCATCGTCGCGCTCGATCCGATGCTGCGCAAGCAGGTGGGCAGCGTCAAGGCGCCATGCGGGTTGATTGGCTTGGCCGGGCCATATGATTTTTTACCGATCAACGATGTCGATGTGCAGCAAGTATTCAAAAGCGCGACACATATGATCGAAACGCAGCCGATTTATTATGTCGACCGCAATGCCCCAGCGATGTTGCTGCTAACCGGCGCGGCCGATACCACGGTCAGACCCGGCAACACCTACCGCATGGCCGATGCGGTGCATGAGAACGGCGGCAAGGCTGAAGTGATTAGCTACCCCGATGTCGGCCATGTCGGCATTATGCTGGCCATGGCGCGTTCCTTGAGTTACCTCGCGCCAACCTTGCAGGACACCACGCACTTTATCCGCGAAACATCCTGTCCCTAGTCGATTTAGTTGCGCGCCAAATCCAGTAAATCAACAGCAGTTGCAAGGGCAGGCGCAACACCAACAACACCAGCCCAAGCGTTGCCGTGCCATCCGCCTGCGCATTCAACAACATTTGCACATTCGCCGGCAACACCGCTAGGGACAACACGATCAAGCCATAGCCGGCTTGGCGACGCACGGCTTGGAACAACACGCCGATCCCACCCGCGATCTCGAAAGCGCCGCTCACCAGCACCAATACATAATGCGCAGGCAACCATGGCGGCATGATTTTCATATAGGCTGCCGGGTAAATAAAATGCAGACAACCGGCAACGATAAAAAATATCGCCAACAACATGCGGGAAAGATTTCTTGGCATAAATTCTCCAAAACTATTTTTCAATTAATCGCTTAATTTCTTCAACGCGTACAAGCATTCCAATGCCTGTTTCGGCGTCAATTCATCTGGTTGGATTTGTGCCAGTTGCTCCAGCGCCGGATGTGGCTGCGGCTCAGGTGTTTGCGCAAACAAATCGCCCTGCCCCGCTTGCGCCACGCTTTGATTTTCCAAGCTCACCAGATAACGCCGTGCTTGCTGGATCACCGCGCCCGGCACGCCGGCCAGCGCCGCGACTTCCAGGCCGTAGCTTTGACTGGCCGGGCCATCTTGCACCGCGTGCAGAAACACAATGCTGTCCTTGTGTTTCACTGCCGATAAATGCACGTTGGCGATTTGCTTCAGCTCTTGGGAAAGCCGCGTCAGCTCGAAGTAGTGTGTTGCAAACAATGTATAACAGCCCGTCTTTTCCGCTAATTGGCGCGCCACGGCATAGGCCAATGCCAAACCATCGAAGGTCGAGGTGCCGCGGCCGATTTCGTCCAACAACACCAGGCTTTCGGCGCTGGCGTTGTGCAAAATATTCGCGGTCTCGGTCATCTCCACCATGAAGGTAGACCGACCGGAAGCTAAATCATCGGATGCGCCGATGCGCGTAAAAATTTGGTCCACCGGCCCTAAGAGCGCGCGACTGGCCGGCACGAAGCAACCGCAATGCGCCAACAGCACGATCAGTGCGGTCTGTCGCATGTAGGTGGATTTGCCACCCATGTTCGGGCCGGTGATCAGCAGCATCTGTCGCGTGCGCGTTAACTGCGTGTCGTTGGCGATGAAGCGATCGACCTGCCCTTCCACCACCGGATGCCGGCCACCGATAATTTCCAGCTTGGGACTGTCCGTAAATTCCGGCTGCACAAAGCTCAGGGCTTGGGCGCGCTCGGCGAAGGCCGCCAACACGTCGAGTTCAGCAATTGCACCGGCCACCGCATGTAGCGACGCGATATGCACTTGCAAGCCATCCAACACTTGCTCGTACAACCACTTCTCGCGTGCTAAGGCACGCTCCGAGGCGGATAGCGCCTTATCCTCGAACGCCTTCAGCTCCGGCGTGATATAGCGCTCGGCATTTTTCAGTGTCTGACGGCGGCGATAATCGTCCGGAACTTTGTCCGCCTGCACCCGGCCCACTTCGATATAAAAGCCATGTACGCGGTTGTACTCGACCTTAAGCGTGGCGATGCCACTGCGTTCGCGTTCGCGTGCTTCGAGTTGCAATAAAAATTCGCCGCAATTGTTCTGGATCGCACGCAGTTCATCCAACTCAGCATCGAAGCCATCGGCAATCACGCCGCCTTCGCGCAACACCACCGAAGGCTCCGGCTTGATGGCGCGTGCCAGTTCTTGCTCCACCATTTGTTGCGGTGGTGCGGCTTGCAATAACTGCGCGATGCGCGTGCTCGATAGGCCGTGCAATAAATCATGCAACTGCGGTAACTGTGTCAGGCTGGCGCGCAAAGCCGCCAAATCGCGTGGCCGCGCCGTGCGTAGCGCCACACGCGCCACGATGCGTTCGATATCGGCCACGCCGCGCAATAATTGCAGCAATGCCGCATAGCGTGGCGCCGGCGAGCCTTGCTGCAATGCGGCGACCGCATCCAGCCGCGCCATGATGCGCGCTCGATCACGTAAAGGATGATGCAACCAATGCCGCAGCAAGCGACTACCCATCGCCCCGGCCGTGGCATCGAGCAAGGACAATAGTGTCGGCGCCGCCTCGCCGCGAATCGTCTCAGTCAGCTCCAAATTGCGGCGCGTTGCGGCATCCATCAACACATACTCGCTTTGGCGTTCAGCTTGGATGCTGACGATATGCGGCAGTGCTGCGCGCTGCGTCTGCTTCACGTAAGCCAACAGCGTACCCGCTGCGGTCAGCGCGAGCGGCATCTCCGCCACGCCAAATCCGCCCAGATCGTGCGTGCCCAATTGCTGCGTGAGCAAGCGCTGCGCCGCATCGAAATCGAACTGCCATTGCGGCAAGCGCTTCGCCACTAATTTTCCGGTTTCCAGTACGATATCCTCCGGCAACAACAATTCCGCCGGCTGGATACGCTCGATAAAGGAAGGCAACTCCCGCGGAGAAATCTCCGCCACGCAAAAACGCCCGCCGGCCAAGCTCAACCACGCCAGACCGATAATATCTTTCTGTGGCAAGACCGCCATCACATAGGCTTCGCGCCGTTCGTCGAGCAAAGCGCTATCGGTCACCGTGCCGGGCGTAACGATGCGCGCCACCTGGCGCTCCACCGGTCCTTTACTGGTTGCCGGATCGCCGATCTGCTCGCAGATCGCCACCGACAAACCAAGCTTGATCAGCTTCGCTAGGTACTGCTCCACCGCGTGATACGGCACCCCCGCCATTTTGATCGGCTTTCCAGCGGTCGCCCCGCGTGTGGTCAGCGTGATGTCCAACAAGCGCGCCGCCTCTTCCGCATCCTCGAAAAACAGCTCGTAAAAATCCCCCATGCGGTACAGCAACAGCATGTCCGGATAGTCCGCCTTGATGCGTAGGTATTGCTGCATCATCGGCGTGTGTTGTTCCAGAGGGATAGTGGGGAGGGATTGATCCATCTTGAGGTGCATGCTGGATGCACCGGTATTTAATTTTTGAGAACGGAAATTATACCGTTTACCGCAGGATTCGCCGGCAATTTCCCGCTCAATGTTTTGGCGCCGGGATTAAATACATCCTAGGCCAGTATTTCCCCGTTACCATGAGTACCTTCTGCTCCGCATCATAAGCAATGCCATTGAGAATAGCGTCACTCACCGGCCTTTGCGCTTCTGGATACAAGCGCGACAAATCTATCCAGCCAATGACTTGGCCGCTGTCCGGCGAAATCCGTGCAATACGATCAGAGCCATAAACATTGGCGAGTATCTCGCCTTGCACATATTCCAGTTCATTCAGTTGGTCAATGGATTCAGTCCCATCCTGCACGGCAATGCGTCTCACCTCCTTAAAACTCAAAGGATCGAGGAAACGCAGTAGATCGGAACCATCGCTGACGATAAGGTACCGACCATCGTAAGTGATGCCCCATCCTTCCCATGCATACGGCAAGCTACGTTTGAGGTGCAGCGTGGCTTTATCGTAAATAAAAACGCGATGCTCTTTCCAGGTGAGTTGCACCAGCTCATCGCCAACCAATGCCAGACCTTCCCCAAAATACTTTGGCTCCAACGCATGGCTACGCAAGACGCGCCCCGTTTTCAATTCGCGCACGCTGATGGTGGAATGACCGTAACGCCCGGTGCTTTCATATAGTAGGCCATCGTGCCACAGCAGACCTTGGGTGTAGCCACTGGCGTCGTGCGGATAGCTGACCATGACCGTGGGCACCACTAGTGGTGCACGACTATCGGCACAGGCAGTGCCAGATAATAGACCGACCAGAAAAACCCAGTGCAAACGCATCATTCGCGCACCGGTTTTTTGCCGAGTTTGCGTTGCAAGGTGCGACGGTGCATTTTCAGAGCGCGCGCTGTCGCGGAGATGTTGCCTTCGTTTTCACCCAGCACGCGTTGGATATGCTCCCACTCCAGGCGCTCCACCGACAACGGATCGTTGTTAAGCGGCACGTTGGGATTACCTTCGGTCTGCATCAGCGCAGCAATGATCTCGTCTGCATCTGCGGGCTTGGCTAGATAATGTGTTGCGCCAAGCTTGATCGCTTCCACTGCGGTAGCAATGCTGGCGTAGCCAGTCAACATCACGATGCGTGTTTCCATATCCAGCTCTTTGAGACGCTGCACCAACACCAAACCTGATGGGCCGGGCATTTTGAGATCGATGACGGCATATTCGGGCGAGCACTCCTGCGCCAATAAGATTGCCGACTCCACATCGGGCGCCGCGATAACAGCATAGCCGCGTTTTTCCAAGGCGCGCCCCAACACCTGACGCAGTGCATCATCATCATCCACTAACAGCAGGTTTGGGCGCTCTGTTTCCATCAAGCTTTATGTAGCAACGGCAGAATGACACGCACACAAGCACCGCCGCCATCACGGTTGAACAAACTGACCGTGCCCCCGACGCGCTCGATGCTGGCGTTGGCGAGAAACAAGCCAATGCCCAAACCGTGGTCTGGTCCTTTGGTGGTAAAAAAAGCCTCACCCGCACGCGCCGCAACTGCTTCGCTGATACCTGGGCCGCGATCGCGGATTTCAATCAATAGTTGCGTTGCGTCCCAGCGCGCGCTGATTTCGACTTGTTCTGGAGAAACGTCGGCGGCGTTGTTAATCAGGTTGATCAGCGCTTGATCCAAGGTACGCTCAACGACTATCTTGGGCGCTGGCTCGCCACCATGGAAATCAATCTTCGGCGTGACTTGCGGTCGCAACAGTTGCCATTGTTGCCGTAACTGTTGCAAATACTGACGGCAGTCGATTTCATCAACCTGCTCGGCGCGCGCTGCACTCGCGTCAGCCGTGAGGCGCGTCAGTATGCGCTTGCATTGATCGGCTTGGGCGCGCAGCAGCTGTAAATCTTGCGCCAAATCTTGGTTGCTGCCATGGTCGCGTTCCAATTCCGTGGCAAGTACGCGTATCGTGGTCAGCGGTGTGGATAGCTCATGCGCCGCACCTGCCGCCAGCGTGCCGAGCGCCACCAACTGTTCGTTGCGCAGAGCCTGTTCGCGGGCTGCGGCCAGACGCCGATCCCTTTCGCGGATCGTCTGCGCCATGCGCGCCACGAACCAGGCGATCAGCAACGCGCTTAGCGCGAAATTGAACCACATGCCCAATACGTGCAAACCAAAATCGGCATGCATCCCATGTGCATCGTGCGCACCATGCAACCCTCCCGGCAACAAAGTGGCCAACAGCGCGAAACTTCCTGCACCCTCTGGCAGCGGTTGATAAGTGAATAACAGCAAGGTATAGCAAACCAAGGTAACGCCGGCGATGCCCCAAGTAAGCGCAGCCGGCAATAAAGCGGCTGCGATCGATAAGGGCAGCAAGTACAAGGTGACGAAAGGATTGGTTGAGCCGCCGGCGAAATACAATAGAGCCGTCAACACGCCGATATCGAACAGTAGGTGCGCCGCCAATTCCACCTCGGTGACTGGCCAAGACCGGGTGGCACGCCACCACGTCACCACATTGGCTAGCGCCAAGCCCGCCGACAAACCGAATAGCTGCGTGGTCGGCAAGGCCATGCCAATCACGTAGCTGGCGAAAACAATCACCGCGACCTGGCTCGCAATCTCGATTATGCGCAGCGCAATTAAGCGTTGTAGGTTGCGCAATTGCGGTGAAATTTGGTTTTGCTCAAACATGGTCCGCGCTCGATAAAGACGCATTGTAACGACTTCGTGTGCCCTTTTCTCCTGGCTGCGACACTGTGTCGCATTCCACGCCGGTTTGCAGATCATTAAACTCGCAGACAAAATAAATCGAATAAAAAGGAAAACGCATGTCTCTTCTTATGCGCACAGTTTTAACCATTCAACTCGCTTTACTTATTACCGGGCCCGCCGCAGCCTCGTGCGGCGCTACCTTTTGTACCCTCAGCAACGACTGGCGTGCGCTAGGCGTATGGAATGAACCTGGAGTGCAAGCTGATTTGCGCTATGATTTTATCGATCAAGATCAGCCGCGCGCGGGATCGCAGCGCGTGTCACTTGGGCAAGTTCCGCGTTTGGAAGATGAAGTGAGAACGTTGAACCACAATGTTCTGCTCGATCTGTCTTACAACTTTACCGATGGTTGGGGCCTGAGCATGCAATTGCCCTGGATATCACGCAAACACGATCACGTCCTGAAGACCGAGGATGGCTCGGCAATGGAACACTGGGACATTTCCGAATTCGGCGATGCGCGTATCACCTTGAAAGCACCCCTGATCCAGGACAGCGGCTTCGGCCTGAGTCTGGGACTCAAGCTGCCAACCGGTCGCACCAGCGTGACCAATAGCGCCGGCGCATTGGCGGAGCGTACCCTGCAACCCGGTAGCGGCAGCACCGACACAGTACTGGGCATCAACTATCATTCGCGACCCAGCACCAGCGCCTTCACTTGGTTTGCACAGACAGGGTGGCAGCATGCTATCACCCAACGTGATCACTATCAGCCTGGAGATCGCTTCAATTTGGATCTGGGCGGGCGCTACGCTTTCAACAAGGAGTTCAGCGGCATCGTGCAAGCCAATTTTCAAGTGCGCGGACGCGACGCTGGCGCCAATGCCGAGCCGCAAGATACCGGTGGGCGGGTGTTGTTTATCAGTCCCGGCATAGCCTACGCCGCTGGGCCGAACACCCAGCTCTATGGCTTTGTGCAAATGCCGGTTTATACCTACGTCAACGGAGTGCAGTTAACGACTGGGACCAGTCTCTCTGTTGGCATCAGTCAGCGTTTTTGAGCCGACTCAAAATCATTTGATTTTGGAACCAATCTGTCCAGCACCACTCTCATTACCAATTTGTTAGATTTACACCCGAGAGCTGGGTGAATTCGGTGCATGAGAGGGATTTAAGAATGACGAGCAAAACCGCCATCGTAATCAATTTAGACTATGACCACTCGCCACAAGATATGTGTGAAGCCTTGTGGGATGAGATTTGCAAGATCCTGCGGGCCAATGGCTTTGTATATAGCGGCCGCCTGTTCATGCACGACAAAGCTCCGGAATATGCGCTGCCCTTGGCTCGTGCTTTAGTCGAATCCCTGGAAATCCATCTGGATTTTCACGATCGCAGGTTTCATCGCTACATCAAAGACTTTTACGGCTTTGGTTTCAAGAACATCACCAACCTGATGACGCCCTGTCCGCGCGATATTCAAGTCAGCTATAGCGCCTAAGACACTCAGGCTTTATGCGCTTGCACGATACTCAACAACTGGGCGAAAATTTTTGGGTTGCCGCCAACGATATTGCCGCTTCCCAGCACATTTTCCCCGCCCTCGAAATCGGTTACTAAACCGCCCGCTTCCTGGATCAACAACACCCCCGCCGCCATGTCCCAGGGCTTGAGTCCAGCCTCCCAAAATGCATCGTAGCGTCCGGCCGCGACGTAGGCTAGATCGAGCGAGGCCGCACCCGGACGACGCACACCGGCAACCTTGGGCATCAAGTCGCGCAAGATATTCAGGTAGGCTTCCATATTCGAAAAATCGTGGTAGGGAAAGCCAGTGCCGATCAAGGCGTCTTCCAGGCGTGTTTGTTTACTAACACGCAAGCGTCGATCATTAAGATGCGCGCCACGACCGCGCGTTGCCGTATACAACTCATTGCTGGAGGGATCAAATACCACGGCCTGGCTCAGCAGCCCCTTGTGCTGCAAGGCAATAGAAACTGCGAATTGCGGCAAGCCATGTAAAAAATTAGTCGTGCCGTCGAGCGGGTCGATGATCCACACATACTCCGACTGCCCTTGGGCTCCGCCCTCTTCTGCTAGAATCGCATGGTCAGGAAAAGCTTCGAGCAGTGTTTCAACAATGGCCTGCTCCGCCATCTTATCCACCTCACTCACATAATCATGCTGGCCTTTACGCTGCACGGTGAGTAAATCCAAATCTTGTGTGGCGCGGTTGATGATGGAACCGGCGCGACGCGCGGCCTTAACCGCAATATTGAGCATTGGGTGCATGTGAACCTTCGACGATGATAAAAGAGCGAAAGCGCCATTTTAAATGAAAAACACGATTAATCCCCTATCCAATATCCGTATTGTCCTGGATCACACCAGTCACCCCGGCAATATTGGCTCCGCCGCACGCGCCATGAAGACCATGGGACTAAGCCGCATGCACTTGGTTGCGCCGCAGCGTTTTCCGCATGCCGATGCCGATGCCCTGGCTTGCGACGCACGCGATGTGTTGGAACAAGCGCAGGTCAGCGCCACCCTGGATGAAGCGCTGGCCGGCTGCGCCATTGCCGCCGGCCTGACCGCACGCCGCCGCGACCTGCAGCACCCTTGTTTGGATGTGCGCGACGCGGCTCAAAAACTGCTGGAAATTGCCGCCACGCAGCAAGTCGCACTCTTATTTGGTAATGAAACCCACGGCCTGTCGAATGCGGAATTGACGCGCTGCCAATATGTAATCTCCATCCCCACCGATGATGCTTACACCTCTTTGAACGTTGCCAGCGCCGTGCAAATTATGTCCTATGAGTTACGGATGGCGAGCTTGGTCCACGCCCCCGCAGTCCAGGACACGGCACCCTTGGCGCATCTGGATGAGATCGAATTCTTTTATCAAAGGCTGGAAGAAACCCTAATCAGAATACAGTTTCTCGACCCACAACATCCAAAACGCTTGATGCCACGAATTCGCCGTATGTTCGCCCGCACACAATTAGAAAAAGAAGAGTTCGGCATCCTGATGGGCATGATTAAACAAATAAATTTGTTCGCAAAATCAAAGGTGGACTGATTTACTCAGCTTAAATATAATAAAACGCTAACCTAAGTACCCATGAGCTGAGTATGTTTAATCATTTGCGCGAAGACATAGCCGTCGTATTTGAACGCGACCCCGCTGCTCGCTCAACTTTCGAGATATTGACCACCTATCCTGGCGTGCATGCGCTGCTATTCCACCGACTCTCGAATTGGCTGTGGCGCCACGGTTTACGCTGGCTGGCGCGCTTTCTTGCACATTTAGGCCGTTGGTTCACTGGCATTGAAATCCACCCAGGTGCAACCATTGGTCGGCGCGTCTTCATCGATCATGGCATGGGTGTGGTGATTGGCGAAACCGCCGAAATCGGCGACGAATGCACCCTTTATCACGGCGTGACCTTGGGCGGGACGTCCTGGAACAAGGGCAAGCGCCACCCCACTTTAGGTACTGGGGTGGTCATTGGCGCCGGTGCAAAAATCCTGGGGCCGATTACCCTGGGTGCGGGCGCCAAGGTCGGTTCGAATGCGGTGGTAGTGAAAGACGTGCCGGCCGGCGCTACCGCTATCGGCATCCCAGCTCGGATTCTAGATAGCGAACAAGCCAAACTACGCGCAGAAACTGCTGAAAAGATTGGGTTTTCTGCTTATGCCATCAGCCAAGACATGAACGACCCGGTGGTTCAGGCGATTCACGCCATCCTCGATCACATCGCCGCCAATGATACACGTATGCACTTGATTTTAGATGCTTTAAATAAACTTGGCGTAGATAAAAGCACAATTGACGTAGTCGAAGGTAAATTCGACGTAAATTATCTAAACAGAATAGTTGACTAAATTAGTAAGGTTCACTAAACTTCCCTATATCCATTCACCAGGGGATCAATGATGAGACTGACCACTAAAGGACGATTTGCAGTAACGGCAATGCTGGATTTAGCCATGCGCGATGGCAATGGCCCTGTCACATTGGCGGGCATCAGCGATCGCCAAAAAATCTCGCTTTCTTATCTCGAACAATTATTCGGCAAGCTGCGCCGCCGAGCCCTGGTCGAAAGCGTGCGCGGTCCCGGCGGCGGTTATTGCCTGGCCAAAGACACCAGCAGCATCTCGGTCGCTGAAATCATCCGCGCGGTAGACGAGCCAATCGATGCCACCCAATGCGGCGGACTAGGCAATTGCCTGGACGAGCACCGTTGTATGACCCATGAACTGTGGACCGGATTGAATAAGCATATCTATGAATACCTGGAAGCCGTTTCCCTGGCGCAATTGGTTTTGCAACAACGCGCCCAGAGCGATGACAAAGTTAGCATCATGAAAGATAAGCGCATAGCGAGTGGCGCGACTGCCTAATTTGTTTTGAAGAAAGCCTGTAATGGTTAAGACCCCGATATATTTAGACTACTCTGCTACCACGCCGGTTGACCCACGCGTGGCGCAGAAAATGATCCCTTTCTTGACCGAGCATTTCGGTAATCCCGCCTCGCGTTCGCATCCTTTTGGCTGGGAGGCAGAACAAGCAGTGGAAGAATCACGTGCACAAATTGCGCAATTAGTGAATGCCGATCCCAAGGAAATCATCTGGACCTCCGGCGCAACTGAATCCAACAATTTGGCGATCAAGGGTGCAGCGCACTTTTATCAGGGCAAAGGCAAGCACTTGGTTACGGTTCGAACCGAACACAAGGCAGTGCTAGATACTTGCCGCGAATTGGAACGACAAGGCTTTGAGGTCACCTACCTGTCAACTAAACCCGACGGCCTATTGGATCTCGATCAATTCAAGGCGGCCTTGCGCCCCGACACCATTTTGGCCTCGGTGATGTACGTCAACAATGAAATCGGCGTGATCCAGGACATCCCCGCATTGGGCGAAATTTGCCGTGAAAAAGGCATTCTATTCCACGTCGATGCGGCGCAAGCCACAGGCAAAGTCGTAATCGACTTGCAAAAGCTCAAGGTCGATCTGATGTCATTTTCCGCTCATAAGACTTATGGTCCGAAAGGTGTTGGCGCCTTGTATGTACGGCGCAAACCGCGCGTTCGTCTGGAAGCACAAATGCATGGTGGCGGCCACGAGCGTGGCATGCGTTCCGGCACCTTGGCGCCGCACCAGTGCGTCGGCATGGGCGAAGCTTTCCGCATTGCGCGCGAGGAAATGGCGACCGAGAACGAGCGTGTTCGCATGTTGCGCAACAAATTGCTCAAGGGCTTCCAGGAAATGGAAGAGGTTTATGTGAACGGCGACATGGACAACCGCGTGCCGCACAACCTGAATATCAGTTTCAACTTTGTCGAAGGCGAATCGCTCATCATGGCGATCAAGGATGTGGCCGTTTCCAGTGGCTCGGCCTGTACTTCGGCCAGCCTCGAACCTTCTTATGTCTTGAAGTCGCTGGGGCGTTCTGACGAATTGGCGCATAGCTCGATACGTTTTACCATTGGCCGCTTTACCACTGAAGAAGAGATCGATTACACCATCGAATTGCTGAAAAGCAAGATCGCAAAGCTGCGCGAATTGTCGCCCCTATGGGAAATGTACCAGGACGGTATCGATCTGAATTCGATTCAGTGGGCAGCGCACTAACATCATTTAGCAGGAGAAGATCATGGCATACAGCGATAAAGTTTTAGATCACTACGAAAATCCCCGCAACGTCGGCTCGTTCGGCAAGGAAGACGATGACGTCGGCACTGGCATGGTGGGTGCGCCCGCCTGTGGCGACGTAATGAAACTGCAAATCAAGGTCGGTAAGGATGGTCTGATTGAAGACGCGAAATTCAAGACCTACGGCTGCGGCTCGGCGATTGCCTCCAGCTCGCTGGTCACCGAGTGGGTCAAGGGCAAGACCCTGGACCAAGCGCTGTCGATCAAAAATACGCAGATTGCCGAAGAGTTAGCGCTGCCGCCGGTCAAGATCCATTGTTCGATCTTGGCCGAAGATGCGATCAAAGCCGCTGTGGAAGACTATAAACAGAAACACCAGGGCGACGCCGCTGCTGCGGCCAACAAATAAGGCGCGAGGTTAACGATGGCTATTACGCTGACCGAACAAGCTGCTACGCACGTACAAAATTACCTCGCCAAGCGCGGCAAGGGCGTTGGTTTGCGCTTGGGCGTGCGCACCACCGGCTGCTCGGGCTTAGCCTACGTGTTGGAATTTGCCGATGCGGAAACCGAAGGAGACACTGCTTTCGAGAGCCATGGCCTGAAAATTTTCGTCGACCCGAAGAGCTTGGTTTACCTCGACGGCACCGAGCTGGACTATGCCCGAGAAGGCTTAAACGAAGGCTTCAAGTTCAATAACCCCAATGTCAAGGATGCCTGCGGCTGCGGGGAAAGTTTTAACGTCTAAACCCAGCGGGCTCGTTAGCATACTCAAGCTCGTGATCGATTTTTCCAAAAATTATTTTGCCTTGTTCGACCTGGAACCCGCGTTCCAGGTCGATCTTCCGCACCTGGAACAAAGTTACCGCGCGTTGCAAGCGCAAGTGCATCCGGATAAATTTAGCAGCGCCGGCGACGCCGAGCGGCGGCTGTCGATGCAATGCTCGACCCATGTCAATGAAGCCTATCAAACACTCAAGCAACCGATGAACCGAGCACGTTATTTGCTCAGCTTGCACGGCGTAGATACGCAAGAAGAAACCAACACAGCGATGCCCGCCGATTTTCTGATGCAGCAAATGGAATGGCGCGAGGCCATCGGCGAGGCGACTGAAGCCGCCGATGCCGCAGCACTCGATCACTTGGCAAGCCAATTGCGCCAAGCCACCAAGACCTTGCATGAAGAACTTGGTCACCAACTCGATCAACAACACAATTACACCGGCGCAGCGGGGGCCGTGCGTAAGCTGCGCTTCTTCGATAAACTGCGCGAAGATATCAACGAAGCCTTGGAAGCCCTGGAGACCTGATGGCCCTGTTACAAATCGCCGAACCGGGCATGAGCGCCGCCCCACACCAGCACCGCCTGGCGGTGGGTATCGACCTAGGTACAACCAATTCGCTGGTGGCCACAGTGCGCAGCGGCATGAGCATCGTGCTGAGCGACGAGACCGGCCGCCCCCTGCTACCCTCAATCGTGCTCTATCACTGTCAGGGTGACATCGAGGTCGGCTATTCTGCGCAAGCGCACCAATGTGCCGATCCGCACAACACCATTATTTCGGTAAAACGCTTCATGGGTCGCGGCCTGAAAGATATTCCGCACGCCAACGAAATGCCTTACCAGTTCATCGATGCACCCGGCATGGTGCAAATTAGAACCTGCGCCGGCGTTAAATCACCGGTGGAAATATCGGCGGATATTTTGAAAGCGCTACGTAGTCGCGCCGAAAAAGCCTTGGGTGGTGAATTGGTTGGTGCGGTGATTACCGTGCCGGCGTATTTCGACGATGCGCAACGCCAAGCGACCAAAGACGCCGCGCGCCTGGCTGGCCTCAACGTATTGCGCCTGCTCAATGAACCCACCGCCGCCGCCGTGGCTTATGGCCTGGACAATGCCGCCGAAGGCATCTACGCGGTATATGACCTGGGCGGTGGCACCTTTGATGTCTCTATTTTGCGTTTGCAAAAAGGTGTGTTTGAAGTACTTGCCACTAATGGTGATTCAGCTTTGGGCGGCGATGACTTCGACCGTCGCATTTTTTGCTGGGTACTGGAGCAGGCGACGCTAACGCCGCTCAATGCCAGCGATACGCGGCTCTTGATGTCCAAAGCGCGCGAAGTAAAGGAAGAGCTGACCTACCACCCCGAGACACGTTTTACTGCCATGCTCTCCACCGGCGAGATGGTGGACTTGCAAATCACCAGCCAAATCCTGACCGAAATCACGCAGAGTCTGGTGCAAAAAACCTTGTCGCCAACGCGCAAGGCGCTACGCGACGCAGGATTGGACGCAACGGAAATCAAGGGAGTCGTCATGGTCGGCGGTGCCACGCGCATGCCGCATATTCAACGCGCAGTGGCGAATTTTTTCCAGCAAGAACCGCTCACCAACCTGGACCCGGACAAAGTGGTCGCACTCGGCGCGGCGATCCAGGCCAATGTACTGGCCGGCAATAAATCCAGCGAAGAGATGCTGCTGCTGGACGTGATTCCGCTGTCGCTGGGCATCGAAACCATGGGCGGCCTGGTGGAAAAAGTGATTCCACGTAACGCTACTATCCCTACCGCGCGCGGCCAGGATTTCACCACCTACAAAGATGGCCAAACCGCGATGAGCTTTCATGTGGTGCAAGGCGAACGCGAACTGGTGGCTGACTGCCGTTCCCTGGCGCGCTTTGAATTGCGCGGTATTCCACCCATGGTGGCAGGCGCAGCGCGTATCCGCCTCACCTTTCAAGTCGATGCCGATGGCCTGCTGTCCGTCTCTGCACGCGAGCAAATCAGCGGCGTGGAAGCTGCCATCACGGTCAAGCCCTCGTATGGCCTGACCGACGACCAGATCACCGGCATGCTGTCTGCTTCGCGCGACTTCGCTGGCGAAGATATGCAGGCACGCGCCCTGGCTGAACAACGGGTCGAGGCACAAAGCATTTTGGCCGCAGTCGCCGCCGCGATTGCGGCCGACGCGGCGCTGCTCACGGACGATGAGCGCCACAGCATTGCGAACTGCCAAAACGCCTTGCAAAACAAACTCGATGGCAGCGATCACCGTGCCATCAAAGCCGCCATCGAAGCACTAAACCGCGCCACCGAAAACTTCGCCGCACGGCGCATGGACGCCTCCGTCAAGCAGGCTCTGACCGGACAAAAAATCGCCGATCTCTCGACTTAATTTTATTTCACCTCGCTAAAACAGGTTACCCTTAACGCCATGCCGCAACTCATCGTCCTACCCCATGTTGAACTGTGCCCGGAAGGGGCCGTCATTGAAGCCGCCAGCGGCATGACCATTTGCGATGTTTTGCTCGCAAACGACATTGACATCGAACATGCCTGTGAAAAATCCTGTGCCTGCACCACCTGCCACGTTATCGTGCGCGAAGGCTTGGAATCACTCGCCGAAGCCGAAGAAAAAGAAGAAGATTTGTTAGATAAAGCTTGGGGGCTGGAACCGAATTCGCGCCTATCCTGCCAGGCCATCATCGACCAGCAAGACTTGGTGATCGAAATTCCAAAATATAGTATCAATATGGTGAAAGAGGGACACTAAAATGAAATGGACCGACGTGCTGGATATCGCCATCGAACTGACCGAAGCGCACCCCGAGATCGACCCGCAACTGGTGCGCTTTACCGACCTGCATCGCTGGGTCACCGAACTGGAAGACTTCGACGACGACCCCAATGCCTCCAACGAAAAAATCCTGGAAGCGATCCAGATGAACTGGATCGACGAGGCCAGTTGATTCCCACCAAGCGTTGCGTAGCAACACAACGCCTTTTTTCACCAACTTCACCCGCTTTACCTACCGGCCTGCCAGCGCAATCACCCTTTGCCGATGTCGCTATCGGGGCGCTTGGCATTGAGGTCGCATACACGATCAAAAATAACGGTTGCAATGTGTGCGCAGGTCGCCTTGACCGTGCTCCAGTCATGCCACTTTGCCGCAAGGTTCTTGTATTCGGAGAGCGCCGTTTCCTCCAAATCGTATGGAACTGCATTGGCCAGCTGTACTTGCAATTGTTGCAATGGGGATTCCCCATTGTCCTGCCGGTACAGCGTGTCGAGCGATTGCAGCGCCCGCGCGACACGCTCGTCGCCCATGTGAGCGGCAAGCGCCACGAAATCGAGATAATCTCGCGTGGCGTTGCGCTTGAGGATGAGGACGCCCTTGATGCGCAGAATCTCCTCCTCCGTAGGCACGGTCAGGGATTGCCCGCGATAGTCGAGCACCATGGTCTCCAGGGGCTCGTCGCGGATCAGTTGCCGCACCCCGGTTTCGATGCCATCAAGGCTCCCAAGAATCAGCACCGGACGTTGTACGCGCGCGGTTTTCCACCCCGCCACGGATTCAAGTTGGGCAAGCACCGCATCGAACCGCAAACGCAAATCGGTGAGCACATGATCGGCATCCCGAGAAAAACGGTGTTCGGCGTGGATGGCCGATGCCGTACCGCCGACCAGCACCGCATCCGGCAGGATTTGTTGCAGGCGCGCGGCTGACGAAAGAACCAGCTCCCAATCAGGCAGCGGCGCGGTGTTCTTCGACATAGTGCATCCAGAAGTGATAACGCTGGGCATAAGGGTCGGAAACGTAAGGCCGGCAGACACGTTCGACCTTGTCCAATAACGAGCGGTCTTGAAGAACCGCGCGCCGCAGATCGGCCCAATCCTGCCACCGCCCGCGAGAAATTACATCGTCGAGGGCGGCGAGCGAGAAACACTGATGGTTGAGATGGCGATGCAGCATGATGGCCAAGACATTCTAACGATTTGAGTGTTTCAAGCTTAGCGGATCATGTCCACGGCTTGCAACAGGCATTTACTGAGCGTACCGGTAAATAGTGCGTAGTTAAGTTCATTGCGGACTCCCTCTCCCTAGCCCTCCCCCATCAATGGGGAGGGAGTCTCTGACATCGGTCGAATGCGCACTACTTACCGGCCTCCTCAATATGAATCACGAATAGTTTGGTCACACCGGGATCTTGCATTCCCGGCGAGGCCTTCTCGTGCCTACGCACTCAACTTCACCAACCCATCCGACAAACCCGGCTGGTTTATCGCCTGATTCGCCTGGCCAAACTGGGCATTGGCCAGCGTTCCCTGCGCCGCCGTGAGGCCGATGTTACTCAAGCTACCGGTCTTGCCGTATTGGTATGCCAAGTCGCCGCCAATCGCTTGCGTGTCGCTGCCGCCCAGGTAGAAAGTGAGCAAGGCGTTCGACAGCGCCCAGGTGGTGAGCGTGGGCGTTGCCGTGCGCGCTTGATCAAAGCTGTTGACCAAGCCCGCAAAGTTGAATTGCTCAACCTTGTTGTCGGTCAGTGTGTTTGATCCGCCGGGGGCAAAGTCGGCTGATGCTTCTTCGATCAGTTGCAGGTTGAGTACGCTCTTGTTGGTGGTGGCGGCGTACCAGCCTTGCAGCACGATGCTCTCGCCACTGCCGGTATCCAGGATTATGCCTGAGAGGGTTTGGTAGAGCGGCACGGTGTTGGTGCCTGCAATCTTTTTTGCACGTATCTTTGTGTAGAGGTGTCAAATTCCAACCCGGTACTTGCGTCAATAGCTGCTTGAATCTGGGCACGTTCGCTTGCGGTAAAGATGTAGCTCATGATTATTCCCCCGTAATAGCTTGATTAAAGTATTGATGCAAAGCGCGCAGCGCAGGAACGATTTGGGACAATGCTTCTGTGCCTGTACGTACTTGTGCAGAACCTCCCTTAAATATGAAGTTCCCAAACTCGAACTGGCACGGCTTGGTCTGTTTACCAAAATTAAGGTTCTCGATTTCCTCGCGGGTTATTTTGTAGACATCCCGCCCAATGTCGCACGACATAACTCTCGGTAAACCATCTTCTCGTGGCCAACCACGTAAGAAAAACGCCATGCTATGGATCCCCTCTGGCTTTATTTTTGGCGTTAAAGTTTTTGGCATCCGTACTTCCAAATCCTCATAATGTTTAAGCCTGACCACAAGCTCTGGCGGCCATTCGACCGCCGGGCCAAGAAATCGGCTCTTGCAATCCTCCGGGTGCGCCTCGCAATGTCGCGCCCGATCTGGGGAGGCACCCAACAGCGCAATGATATGAAAGCCGAGAGAATCTTGTGGAATCTCCGTCAGCTTGCGACCTGATTTCACCCATAGCTTCTGCGAAATAATTTCTTTTCCGGTCCAGTAGAAAAGATCATCAATAGTGGCTGCGCCGCACTCTTCATCCTTTGCCCACAAACCGCCATCCAACTCCCAAGGAAGCCGGGTTGCGTCCAAGACATAGTGACTGCCCCTGATTGGAACACGCGGTTGATCCCGCCATTTGGCATTGCATTTTTTCGCTGCTTGCTCGTGTGCTTTGTAAACAGGGTCTCGCTGTTGCTTTGATAGGCCGGAATTATCACAACCCGCAAACAGCATCGTGAGTGCGACTATCAACCAAGAGCGTTGGGTGCCGAACACAAAGGGTCGCGACTTGTATTGCAACATTCCACAACCGATCTTGCCCAAAGCAGCACGAGTACGCACATACAAAACTAGCATGAATCTTTCCTTTGGTTTTTCGTTTTCCGCAGCCAGGTTTCTTTGAACCATCTCGCCGTGCGCAAAACGTTTCCCGCTGTTGCAGGCTGTCGTTTGGTCAATCCGTGTTCTATCTAAGCGGCATATAAGGTAGCACGCTTACATAGGGCTTTCATATGAGGCATTCGCCTCATACTCGTTTTTCGTGTTTTGTTATTTATCAATGTCTTAGAAATTCGGCGATTCAGTGCGCGACCACTGCGCCCCATAGCCTAATCTCATGGGATGCTGACTCCACGAGTCGCCGCCGCCACCAAACATTTCGTTTGCGCCGCCATTCAGCAGATCCGTTTTCGCACCACCAATCAGCCAATCGTCGCCGGCCCCCCCGTACAGAAAATTCTCACCGCCCGTCGCGCTGTCCGCCAAATATGCATTGGTAAATTCAGCCGAGTAGAGCGTGTATTTGCCACTCCCGCCAGCCACAGTTTCTTCGGTTACAGAACGCGTTACACTCCAATCCAAATTTACAAATATCTGTTCGTAATCGCCCGCTAGGTAGTCATTGCCGCCGCCGATCAGGATGTCGTTACCGCCGCCACCGAGGAGCGCATCGTCTCCGGCATCGCCGATCAGGATGTCTTTATCCGCACCCCCATCCAGAAAATCCCCCTTCATGCCGCTTGCTTGTTGCGTTGCGCCATATTCCAGCGCCGCCGTCACCGTCGATTCGCCCTTGGCGTAGAGCTTGTCCTCGCCCGCCTGTCCCAGCAATACGTCCATGCCCGCGCCGCCGAGTACGCTGTCTTTGCCGGCGCCGGCATCGATGGTGTCGTCGTCACTGTTGCCATCGATGGTGTCGTTGCCGCCACGGAAGGCGCGGATGGTGTCGTTGCCGGCGCTGTCGAACAGGGTGTCGGTTCGATCGGGGTCGGATTCTCCCGGGTTTACGATGACGTTGCCCAGGTCGTCGTAGTGCGCTTGTATACCATCGGTCATGGGGTCGAAGTCGATGGGGGCCAGGTCGCCGATGATGGTTAAGCTGCTGTTTTCAGAAATAAGCCACGCTCACACCCCTCCCCACAGCCACTATCTATAGATTTTTTCAGTCATTACCCCCACCATATCTTGTGTTTTAGCCTAAACAGGTTCAGACTATCTTTCCCGTGGGGGTATAGATGGCGGAAGACTCTGATTTAGAAAAAACAGAAGCGGCCACGGACAAGCGCATCGAGCGTGCGCGTGAAGAAGGCAAGGTTCCGCAATCGCGTGAATTGTCGACTTTCATCGAATTAATGGCGGCGCTGTTGGTACTGATGGCCTTGGGCGGCGTCTTTTCCGAGAAGCTGATGGCCATCATGCGCCATGGTTTTACCTTCGATCGCGCAGCGGCATTTGATACGACGCAGATGACGACGCGCCTGATGCATGAATCGACCGATATCATCCTAACTTTTTTTCCTTTTTTCGCGGTCATGCTGGTCGCCATCGTCGCTGGGCCATTGCTGCTGTCCGGCTGGAATCTGTCTTTACAGGCGCTCTCTCCCAATTTCAGCAAGTTCAACCCCATCAATGGCATTAAGCGCATTTTTTCCTTGAATGGCGTGGTTGAGCTCGTCAAAGCCTTAGTGAAGGTTGCCCTGCTCGGCGGCATTGCGGGGTGGGTGATTTGGGGTTATCGCAACGAAATGTTCGGCCTGGTCACAGAGCCGCTCGAATCTGGTATTTCGCATTTTGCGCAACTGCTATTGATCACGGCCTTATATCTGGTCAGCGCCATGCTGCTGATCGTGGCCATCGACGTACCGTTCCAACTATGGAACTACGCCAAGGGCCTGCGCATGACCAAGGAAGAAGTGAAGCGCGAAGCCAAGGAATCGGAAGGCGATCCGCACATCAAAGCGCGCATCCGCTCCCTGCAACGCGATGCGGCGCGCAAGCGCATGATGGCGGCAGTGCCGAAAGCTGACGTGATTGTCACCAACCCGACCCATTATGCCGTGGCCCTGCAATACGATGAGAGTCAAATGGCTGCACCAAAAGTTGTCGCCAAGGGCAGTGGCCTGGTCGCGGAGCGCATTGTCGAAATGGGGCGCGAGAATGCAGTACCACTATTGCAAGCCCCACCGCTCGCGCGCGCCCTATATCGCCATTCCGACCTCGGCGACGAAGTGCCACAGCGCCTGTATACCGCCGTGGCCGAAGTAATGGCCTACGTCTATCAATTACGCACCCCAATCGTCGGCGGCATCAAACCGCAAGTACCGCAGCACTTGCCGGTGCCGGATGATATGGACATTCCCGAATTGGAGCGTGCCTAGATGAACGCGCGCGTCAGCGCTGGCGGCTTCCCAAAAATGGACATCAAACGTCTGGCCGCACCGATCCTGGTCATCATGATCCTGGCCATGATGGTGCTGCCACTGCCACCAGTACTGCTCGATCTGTTGTTCACCTTCAATATTGCGCTGGCGATGATCGTACTGCTGGTCAGCCTGTACCTGAACAGGCCACTGGATTTTGCTGTGTTCCCGACGATCCTGCTGCTGACTACGCTGTTGCGCCTATCGCTCAACGTCGCCTCAACGCGGGTAGTGTTGCTGGAAGGTCACACCGGGCCGGATGCGGCGGGCAAGGTAATCGAGGCCTTTGGCACCTTCCTGGTCGGCGGCAATTACGCTGTCGGTATCGTGGTGTTCGCGATCCTGGTATTGATCAACTTCGTGGTCATCACCAAGGGTTCAGGCCGTATCGCGGAAGTTGCTGCACGCTTTACCCTGGACGCCATGCCCGGCAAACAAATGGCCATCGACGCAGACCTGAATACCGGCCTGATCGGCGAAGAGGATGCGCGCAAGCGGCGTGCCGAAGTCGCGCTGGAAGCTGAGTTCTACGGTGCCATGGACGGTGCCAGCAAATTCGTGCGCGGCGACGCCGTGGCCGGCATCCTGATCATGCTAATCAACGTCATCGGCGGCCTGGCAGTCGGCGTGTTGCAGCACGACTTAAGCTTCTCGCAAGCGCTCAACAACTACACCTTGCTGACCATCGGCGATGGCTTGGTGGCGCAGATTCCGGCGTTGATCATTTCTACCGCCGCCGGCATCGTGGTGTCGCGCGTATCGGCCGATCAGGACATCGGCGAACAAATTGTCGAACAAATGTTCATGAACCCGCAGGTGATGTACATCACGGCGACGATCTTGGGCGTCATGGGCCTGATTCCGGGCATGCCGCATTTCGCATTTCTCGCCCTGGCTGGCGGTCTAGCCTGGATCGGCAAGACCATTATCGGTCGCCAAGCCTTACCCGAAGCGCCGCCAGAACAAGTCGCGCCACCCGCCGCTGCGGCGGAGCCGGTGGATGTCAGTTGGGATGACGTGGGCCAAGTCGATACCCTGGGCTTAGAGGTAGGGTATCGCCTGATTCCCTTGGTGGATCGCTCGCAGGACGGCGAGTTATTACGACGCATACGCGGCATCCGCAAAAAATTTGCACAGGACATGGGCTTCCTGGTCGCGCCGGTGCATATTCGCGACAATTTGGATTTACGCCCAAACGCCTATCGCATCATCGTCAAAGGCGTAGAAATCGGTCGCGGCGAAGCGCAACCGGGGCAATTCCTGGCCATCAATCCTGGCCGCGTATTGGGCCAATTGCCGGGCACGCCGACCACGGACCCGACCTTCGGTCTGCCTGCGGTGTGGGTCGATAGCAGCCTGCGCGAACAGGCGCAAACCTATGGCTATACCGTGGTTGACGCCAGCACTGTGATCGCCACGCACTTATCACAAATTCTGCAAAACCATGCCGCCGATCTGTTGGGACGCGAAGAAGTACAACAACTCATCGACCATATCGCCAAGGAACTACCCAAGCTAACGGAAGAGTTATTGCCAACACTGCTACCGATCAGTTCTGTGCAGCGCGTACTACAAAATCTATTGGAGGAAGGTGTGCCGATCCGCGATGCGCGCACCATTTTCAGCATCCTCACCGAGCAGGCGACGAACACCAAAAATACCGACGAGCTGACCAGTGCGGTACGCGTCGGATTAGGCCGCGCCATCATTCAGGATATTTACCAGAACGCCAACGAGCTGAACGTGATCGCACTCGAACCCAGCTTGGAACATATGTTGTCGCAAGCTGTCGGCACCGATAACCAGGCTGCCGGCCTGGAGCCCTCGTTGGCGGAACGGTTGTTGACGCAAACCGCCCACGTCGTACAAGCCCAAGAGAGCCGCGGACTACCGCCGGTGTTATTGGTGCCGGCGGTGTTGCGCGTCTTACTGTCGCGCTTCTTGCGCCGTGTAGCGCCACAATTGAAAGTGATTTCGCACGCCGAGATTCCCAACACTAAAACCATAAAAGTGACCACCGTCCTGGGAGGTAACGCATGATCGTTAAAAAATTCTCCGCCGCCACTACCCGCGAGGCCCTGGCTCTAGTGCGCGAAGCACTGGGGCCGGAAGCCCTGATCCTCTCTAATCGCATCCTCGACGGCCAAGTGGAAATCATGGCCATGGCTGAAAACGACATGGCGGCACTAACCGGCAGCCCCGCGGCCACGAGCGTAGCGAGCAGCCCCGTTGCGCCGCAGCACATGCGCCATGAAATCCCCGGCCTGCAAGTGCTCGATACCAAACCGCAGTTACAGTCCATCCCACCGAGCGTTGCAGCAACGCCGAGTCCCGCCGTCGCGCCACCCGTCACAACGACAGCACAGGCATCGGCGCATTTAGTGGAAAACCTGACGCTGGAAGTCCAAAGCATCCGCAGCCTGATCGAAAGCCAGCTCGTCAATTTAGCCTGGGGCGAGATGAAAAAGGCCGACCCGAAAAAATTCGATGTGCTGCGTGCCTTATTGGGTGCGGGCTTCTCGCCGCGCCTAGCACGCGAACTATCTGGTGCAGTTCCCCAGACCCTGGAACAAGATCAAACCTCGCGCTGGATGAAAAGCGCGTTGGCGCATAATCTACATTGCGCCGGCAACCGCGACGAACCAATTGCACACGGCGGTGTATATGCCCTGGTCGGCCCAACCGGTGTCGGCAAAACCACCACCATCGCCAAGCTCGCCGCGCGTTGTGTGCTGCTACGCGGCGCACCCAGCCTCGCCCTCATCACCACCGACAGCTATCGTATTGGCGCTCACGAGCAACTGAAGATCTACGGCAAGATTCTCAACGTGCCCGTGTATGCGGTGAAAAACGAAACTGAACTCAACCGCACATTGAACGAATTGGGCAACAAGCATCTGGTCTTGATCGACAGTGCCGGCATGAGTCAGCGCGACCACCGCATCCGCGAACAACTCGCGTTGCTTTCCGGCAATCCCAAGGTACAACGTTTACTACTGCTCTCGGCCACCGCGCAGGCCGGCACCCTGGACGACGTGGTGCGCGCATATCAAGGCAGTGGCTTTGCCGGCACCATTTTGACCAAGATTGACGAGGCCTTGAGCCTAGCGCCTGTGCTGGATGTCGCGGTACGGCATAAGCTTTCCATCCACTACGTCACCAACGGTCAGCGCGTGCCGGAAGACCTGCACCTGGCGCAATCTCAATACCTGATCGACCGTGCCTTCAAGTGTGCGCCGCAAGCGCAACACCAAGCAAAGGACGACGAATATCCGCTCATGATCAGCGCGCACGAAGAAGATGCGCGCGCTTTCCTCAGCCCCGCGCAAGCCGTTTCTTGAACCAATGAACGGTTTCGCCGGCGATCAAGCGGAAGGATTGCGCCGCCTGTTGGGCCGCGATCAATTACGCGTCATCGCCGTCGCCAGCGGCAAGCCACGCGTTGGTCAAACCAATATCGTAATCAACCTGGCGCAGGCCTTAACGGCCCAGGGCAAGTCGGTACTCATCCTCGATGAAGGCATCGGCGCCGATAGTTGCGCGGCGCGCTTGGGGCTGGCGCCACATTGCGAACTAGCACAAGTACTCAAGGGACAAGCCACGCTGTCCCAAGCCTTGCTGCGGTATAGCGCCGCGCTCCAAATTCTGCCTGCACGCGAGGGGCTGCGTCGTATCGGGCAGCTTACCCCGCAAGCTCAGCAATATTTCCGCCAATCCATGGCTGAGTTAGCTTTGCAACCGGACATAATGTTGATCGATTTGGCTGCCGACCGTAGCCATCCCACGCTGGCTGCCAGCTACGCCGCCGATGAAGTGCTGATCGTGGTCAGCCCCGAGCGCCAAGCCATCACCCGGTCCTATGCTTTGATCAAACAAATGGCGCAACAGGCCGGGCAGCGCCGGATTTATCTGGCCTTGGCCAAAACCAAGGACGAAAACCATGCCGCTGCGCTCGGTAACAACCTGCTGGAGGCTGCCGCTCACTACCTGAAAGCACCCGTTGAAATCCTCGGCAGCGTGCCCTGGGACGACAGTGTGAAGCACGCCAACAAGTTATTTAAACCTGTCGTGGTAGCGTTTCCCGACGCCGTCGCCAGCCAAGCCTATCGGGCACTTGGACAAGTCATTGCGGCTTGGCCCGCGATGCGCCAAAATAGCGGTCAGTTGGATGGATTTCTACAACGGCTTATCATGTCATCTAAGACGCTGGAATCAGCCATCCGCATTTAGCAATTGACCCAATAAGGCTGAGCGACCGTTTGAATACCCCTGTAACCGCCGACGACTACGTCAAGAAGCATGCCCCCCTGGTGAAGCGTATCGCCTATCACTTGATGGCGAAGCTACCGGCGAGTGTGCAGGTTGACGACCTGATTCAAGCCGGCTTGATCGGTCTGCTGGACGCCGCAAAAAATTACGACGACACGCAGGGTGCGCAGTTCGAGACCTATGCCGCGCAACGCATCCGCGGCGCTATGCTCGATGAACTGCGTCAGGCCGACTGGCTACCGCGCACGGTGCGCAAGAGCCTGCGCCAAATCGAGGCCACCATCAATCAGCTGGAGCAGCGCCACAAACGCGCACCGAACGAAGAAGAAGTCGCCAAGGCGATGGAGATCGATATTGGCGCCTACCAGCAGATGCTATTGGATGCCCGCGGTCACCAGCTCTTGTATTACGAAGATTTGCAAGATTCCGATGACGCCGATTTCTTCGAGCGCCATGTCGGCGTGGACAATAACGATCCCTTGCGCATGCTAGAGGAAGCCGGATTCCGTAAGGTTTTAGCGCAAGCCATCGGCGCCCTACCGGAGCGCGAGAAGCAGATGATGGGCATGTATTACGAACAAGAACTCAACTTGCGCGAGATCGGCGAAGTGTTAGGCGTCTCCGAATCGCGCGTGTGTCAACTCCATAGCCAAGCCGTGGCACGATTGCGTGCCAAGCTCCTGGAATGGATCCAAGATCAACGCTAACCGCCGTTGAGGCGCAGGGAATCTAGTCAAAACGCCATGCGCAATCTCGATCTCTCTAGTTTTTTCGGTATTCTGCTCGCCTTGGTCGCGATCCTCGGCGGACAGTTGCTGGAGGGCGGGCATACCGGCTCACTGTTCCAGCTCACCGCTTTCCTGATTGTTAGTGGTGGCACCATCGGCGCCATCATGCTGCAAAACCCCTTGCCAGTTTTTTTACGCGGCATGCGCATGGCCAAGTGGGCCTTCGTGCCGCCGGTACTGGATGCCGAGCACCTCATTGAACAAGTGGCCGAATGGAGCAACACCGCGCGCCGTGGTGGCCTGCTGGCGTTGGAACCGGCGCTTGACGATCTCGAAGACCCGTTCTCCAAGCGCGGCCTGCAAATGCTGATCGATGGCGCAGAGCCTGAAACCCTGCGCGATACATTGCAACTCGAGGTTGATGCCTACGAAGCGCAACAACGCTTAGCCGCCAAAGTATGGGAATCGGCTGGGGGCTATTCACCCACCATCGGCATTTTGGGCGCTGTGCTGGGTTTGATCCACGTCATGGAAAACCTCTCCGATCCAAGCAAGCTGGGCGCAGGCATCGCCGTGGCATTCGTTGCCACCATTTATGGTGTGGGTTTCGCCAATTTGTTTTTCTTGCCGATTGCAAATAAGGTCAAGCACATCATCAGTCGCGATATTATGCTGCGCGAAATGTTGATCGAAGGCTTGATCGGCGTCGCCAATGGCGAAAATCCTCGCTTGGTCGAGCGCAAGTTGCATGGTTTTCTGGCATAGCCGAGCTCGACATGCCGCGCAAAAAGAAAGAGGAAGAACACGAAAATCACGAACGTTGGCTGATTTCCTACGCCGACTTCATTACCCTGTTGTTCGCTTTTTTTGTGGTGATGTACTCCGTCTCCTCGGTCAATGAAGGTAAATACCGAGTGTTGTCCGACTCCTTGGTCAGTGCATTTACAACTTCGCCAAACAACCAATCCATACAATCCAATCACCCATTATCCATTGCGCGCCCGATCAAGCCCGCACCGCCAAAAATACCCGAACCGGTGATTGATCAAAAAACCAAGAAGCGCACCGAAGATATGCGCCGAATTGCGCAAGACTTGCTCAAAACACTCGCGCCCTTGATCCAAGATCATCAAGTAAAAATTACGCAGAATGCGCGCGGCATTGCCATTGAAATCAATGCCTCAGTGCTATTCGCGCCAGGGCAGGCCACGCTCCAGCCGGAATCGGAAAAGGCGCTCGCAGCCGTGGCAAACATATTGGCGCAAGCGCCAAACCAGATACAGATCGAAGGGCACACCGATGACACGCCAATCAATACGGCGTTCTACCCTTCCAACTGGGAGTTGTCCTCGGCACGCGCCAGCAGCGTGGTACGCTTATTCAGCGCCAACAACGTGGCGTCTGGACGCATGGTCGCCATCGGCTATGCTGATAATCGTCCGGTGGTGCCTAATACCGACATTGAATCGCGCGCACGCAATCGGCGTGTGACCATGCTGATCATTTCCGAAGAACCGAACAAAGCTACAGAAATTTCGATCAAGGAAAAGAACGCACCACCAGCAGCTCCTCCACCCCCGCCGGAAGTACGTTAATAAACATTGGAGGTGTAGTCGTGCGCGAAGCTGGGAAGATAACCTAAGCCTTACCCAAAGGCCGGCCACTACTTGGTGGCTTGGACATGTAAGCCTGCCCATCTGCACCATACAAATTCGTGGTGCCGGCATTGGCGCCCAATAACACGTTCAGGGCTTGTTGATTGTGCGCTAGTTGCGTGTGAATCAATTGTCCATTGCTTTGATTCAGCTCTTTGGTCACACGGGCGAGGTCAATAAGCTCGCGCCAAAGTTGGCCGGCACGATGTTTGTCCGCAGGATCGTGGCTATCGAGCCAAGCCTCCATGCCGAGTTGGTTGGTACTACCCACCATTGCCGTGAGATAGCGATTGCGCGCCTCAGCGAGTTGGGCCAATTCAATTACCCGCTCGTTTTTACGCTGCGCCAAGCCCACCAGCGCGTCCGCTTCACCATCGAGCAAGGATTTATGCTCCGCACTCAAAATCTGGTGAAATTCGCGAAACGCAGCAAGTTCGCGTTTAAGGTCTGAAAGAAAAAAATTCAGTTTACTGGGATCCAGTTCCTGGGACAAAGCTTAGCCTTTATGGTTGAGCACCAATTCTTTAACGGTCGTCAATAAACGATCTGCAACCACATCCGGATTGACGCGAAAACGCCCTTCGCTGATCGCCTGCTTGATCGCCTCCACACGCGCGGTGTCAACAACCTGAACATTGTCCAAGCTGCTTTCCAAGGCTTGCAGTTGCGACGATAGCGAGCCAATCTCAACCTTATCGTCGGAAGACGATTTGGATCGGGCCGTTTTGGCTGCTCCGCCGCCAGGTTTAGCCGAAGACTGACCTACTTTGCTCGACGTAACCGGTTTGCCACTGTTATTAATCTTCAAGGTAATATCCTCGATCTACTCAGTACAGAAACGTTCTGCACTCAATTCATTTTCGGCCAGAATGCCCATAATCTTTAGTCATTTATAATGACGCAACCGTAATCCGTCACTTGCCTGAATCCCGCGCCGGGCAAGGAGATACAGGGTATTACAGAGATTTAAAGCGGGATGTAACAACGGTTTAGTTTAACAATAAACCCCTATAAAGTCTAAGCTGACGCCGCACTTAATACTGTACCTCGACCGTACCATCCGATTTCACAATGCCGCTCACGGTTTGCCCATTTTGCGCCTTAACCTGCACTTGTTGCCCAATTGCTGCATTATTCAAAGCACGCCCCTCTGAGCTCACTTTAAACCCCTGCCCTTGTGCAATGAGTCGCACGCTTTGCCCCTGACGCACCAGGATCGGCGCACGCAACATTTCTTGACGCAGAGGTTGTCCGGCCCCTACCCCGGTTGCCAGCACTTTGCCCAAGGCCTCTTGCTGGTTGCTAATCACACCCGCTGGCAATTGCGTCAGCTCCGCCATTTGCAGCGTCATATCCTCAGCAAGCAATTGCTTGCCGCTGGGTAAGGGACGCGTAGCCACCAACACCGATGCTTGTACTCGCACCGTAACTGGTACATACACCGTCCAATCCGCACCCTGGCTGCAACGCACGCCAATATTGGTATTGCCCCAGAGTTTTGCTCCTAATGGCATGAAGGCCTGTGGTTTTGCGCAAGCAGCCAAGTGCGCTTGCTCAAGTGCACCAACCGATACGCTCACTTGCCCGCCCAAATGCGCTGTCTGTTGCTTAGCATAAGCCTCAGCCGTTTGGCGAATCTCAGCAATACTTTGCTGCGCCGCTTGCGCCATGGAAACAATCGGGTTTAGCAAGCCCAGTATCAGCAGAAAGCAAAAACGTGACCGCATCAGATGTGCATCTCCATAAAGACAAAAGTACGACTAAAGTTATGTTATCCCTTGCCGTAACGTATATTAACAGCATTTAGAGGCATCCCGGAAACGCCTATAAGGTATTTCATGTGGGTAATATTTCTTTAATAATCAAGGGTCCAGTATGCAACTTAAAACCAAGATAATCGCAGGAATCGTGACCATTCTCTTGCCGGTTGGAGTCGCGCTACTAGCCAGCGGTTCCAGTTCAGTTGCAACACTATCCGCATTCGGTCTGAGTATCCTCATTGCCATCGGCGTAGCACTATGGCTCATCCAGGCCTGCGCCCCTGCCGCAGACTTGTTAGCCAGCGCCCAAGAAATCGCACAAGGTGCGCTGCATAAGCGACTCCCCGACAACGCACAAGGAAAGTGGCGAGATTTGCTGGTCACGCTCAACCAAATTCTGGATCGGACACAGCAACAATCGGCAAACATTAGTCAGCATGCCGGTGCTGTGCAGCAGAGCGCCGAACAAATACAACAAGCTTTACAGCGCTTCAGCGCAAGCTCCAATAGCCAGGCTCAGATTGCAGTAGAAGCCGGGCTAGATCTGGATAGCTTAAGCCAAGCGCTGGGCAACATTGACGAACATGCAACGCACGCGGTAACACAAGCCGATCAATGCATGGTCAATACGCAAAATGGCAATGAAAGCGTTTCGCGCTTGATGGGTGGAATAGACGAAGTCGATTCCGCAGTCGGTGTCATCGCACAATCTGTCACCGAATTCATGAGTAGTATGCAAACCATTACTGCCATGACCAGTCAGGTCAAGGATATTGCAGACCAAACCAATCTACTGGCACTGAATGCGGCGATCGAAGCAGCGCGTGCTGGAGAGCAAGGCCGCGGCTTTGCCGTGGTCGCAGATGAAGTGCGCAAATTGGCGGAAAAGTCAGCACAGGCCGCGCGCGAAATCGACGAAGTGACGAAGCTAGTTGGACAGCAATCGAGCACGTTGGATGCCACCATCACCGCTGGGCGCGCGCATCTCACCAATAGTATGGAGTCTTTGGAAGAGGTGGCAGAAGCCTTGGCTTGCTCGCGCGGCGCAGTGGTCGGCGAGCGTGAATTAATTGCCGGCATTGCACAGACTGCGCATAACCAAAAACAGTCTAGCCACTCACTTGCGCAGCGCACGGAAAGCATTGCGCAACAGGCAAAGACCACAGCCGATGCGCTGGATGAAACAGCGCTTACTGCGCAGCAACTCTGTGCCGCCATCGCTGCAATGCACGCCGCCATGTCGTCATCCAAATCCGCCTAGCCGATCGCCGGCTAGACGCACAAACTTAAAACGTCCTTGCCATGCCGAAATTCAGCAACCCTTCCGATATTGCGCGCGAGACCTTAAAACAGCTCGCTACGCGCCGCATTGCACCGACGCCGGAAAACTATCAGCGCATCTACCATGAGGTCGCGGAGACCACGCCAGAATCAGGCGGCGAGGCCATAACAGAAATTGCCAATACCCTACAAAACCTGGGGCGCTCTCACCCGCAAAGCTATAGCACACTTAAAAACCTCACCCAAGCCCTGGAACAGGGCGATTGGAAATCCTTCGCCCTAAACTTCGAGGCCCTGATTACGCAAAAGCGTAGCGATCAAGCCGGCTGGGCCGACCTAGTGCGCGAACTGATCAAACAATGGGATCTTAAACAGACGGGACTCACTACCCCCAGAAAAAAAGATGCGCTGGAACGCGTGTTAATCAATTTCGGGAAAAACCCCGAGGAATTATTCACCAAACTGCGCAGCTTGGTAAAAGCTTGGAACGATGGCGTGAGCGGGCCTTCCGATATCACATTAGATGAACCTGCGCCCGAGAGCTTAGCTACCAAGGCCACTCCGGAAGACCGCATTGGCGCTCCGCTCGGTCTTTTGGTCGGCGCGGATGAAATACCGGGCATGCTCTCCGAACTGTTGGCCAAAGCACTACTGCATGGTGTTATGCCGCGCATTGCGAGCTTCCCCGATCTTGCTTCGCGAGCCAGTACGCTTGCTGATCAGGCGCGAGACGCCAAGGATCTAGAACACCTGAACCAATTTGCGCAAGACATTCGTCAATTTTGGATCGAATTGGAATTACGTGCAGATGCTGATCAAGCAGTGCTGGATGGCCTGATGCGTCTATTACGTCTATTGATCGACAACGTCACCGAGCTGCTGCTCGACGATCAATGGCTGCGTGGCCAGTTAAACATCGTGCAGGAAATCATCAATAATCCCTTGACCCCAAGTGTCATTACCGATGCCGAACAACGTATCAAGGAAGTGGTATTCAAACAGGGCACGCTCAAACACAGCTTGAATGAGGCCAAGGCTTCGCTAAAAAATCTAGTGACCATGTTCATTTCACGCATTGGCGAGATGTCCGACAGCACCGGCGACTATCATGTAAAGATCGAGAAGTATGTAGAGCGCATCGGTTCTACCGAAGACCTACCGACGATCAACACTATTTTGCAGGACTTGATTTCCGACACAAAAAGCCTGCACTTGGATATGGTGCGTTCGCATGAAGACCTGCTAAACGCTAGACGCCAGGCCGAAGCAGCAGAACAAAAAATGCACGAACTGGAACTCGAGCTGGGACAAGTCAGCGAGTTGATTTACCAAGATCATCTGACCGGCACGCTCAATCGGCGCGGCATGGACGAAGCCTTTGTACGTGAATTTGCACGCGCCAACCGTGGGCAGAAACCGATTTCCGTGGCCTTGCTCGATATCGATCACTTCAAAAAAATAAACGACACCTTTGGCCATGATGTCGGGGACCAGGCACTCATCCATCTATCCGCCGTGGTCAAGGAAATCCTACGCCCGATGGATGTCGTGGCGCGTTACGGCGGTGAAGAGTTCGTCATTATCCTACCGGATACGAACATGGATGACGGCGTGAAGATTATGACGCGATTGCAGCGCGATCTGACCAAACGCTATTTTCTCCATGAGAATGAAAAATTATTGATTACGTTCAGTGCAGGCGTGGCACAACGCACCAGCGCAGAGAGCGCCGAAGCCATGATTGCGCGTGCCGACAGTGCGCTGTATCGCGCCAAACAAGCAGGCCGCAATCGCGTTCTCCCTGCGGAAACAAAACCGGCCTAGCCCCGCAAACTTTCCAAGTTAACAGGTAAAGGAGCACGCATGACAACATTGGAAATTGCAATTTTGGTAGCGGTTAGCTTACTGTTATTGGGCATTAATCTCTTGGCATCGCTACGCTGCCTGCGCACGCTCGGCCGTTATGGCCTACCCTATCTTGCGCTGATTTGGTTTGCCCCCTGTATTGGTGCAATTTATGTATTGGCCAAAATTCGCCCGCGTCAAAACAGCGCTTTTATTCCAATCGCCACCAATACTGTGGGCTTGGATCAGAATCCGCTGACGATCCAGGGTGACCCGTGGCCTACCTTGAGTCAACCGATACCACCGCAGAGAAACCCCCGAAGGAAATAGACCTTAATTCCACGTGGCAATGACAAAGAACAACGCAAAGCGCGCGACTTTTTCGACTATTTCTTTTTTCGATGGCTACGTGGCTCGTACGCATGGATTGCCTGCATGACATCCTGATACGGTAGCAGATCCAAGCTGCCGTATTGTTTGATGGCGGCCAATAGCGCAGCGTAAATATCGGACACATCCGATATTCCATCTTCAGTCGTCAAGCGCGCAATGCCCAGCAAACCGCCGCATTGCAGTTTAAGTTCCTTGCCATGAGGCAGCGGTTCATCCGGATGTGCCAGCTTAAGCGTGAATGCCGCCGCATTTCGCATTTGTTGCTTGAGCGCAGTACACGTTGCATGCGCACTGGCTTCTTGGCAACCCGCCGCTTCTCGTTCAGCTATATTGCGCCGAATAGCGTGCTGGCAACCACAACAACGACGCAAGATTGCACGTTCAAATACGCACTGCAACGGATTGACCGTGCTATAGGTATCGCGATAGGCGCTCTCGTTCAGCATCGTCCGGGCTAGAAATCCTCACCCGTGGTGAGCGGCTTGGGGCGCACCTGGGACAGCAAATCTTCCGCCTCTAATTCAGACTCTGCAAACATCACCTTGACGATCTGCCCCTCGGCCAATGGCGCAGCATTGCGACGCAATTTAGCCTCAGCACTCGCTTCTTTGAATGAACCAAAATGCGCCAAATACTCCAGGCGCCGAATAGGAAAGGATTCGATCTTGTAAACGTAATACGGCATAACGCTGACTCCTATTTAAGTCGATTGCAGTAGATGCGTCACATAGCGCGCACAACCTTGTTCCACGCTTAGGAACGGGTTGTCATAGCCAGCTGCACGCAAATTTGAAATATCCGCTTGGGTAAAGTTTTGATACTTACCTTTGAGCGCCTCTGGAAAATCGATGTACTCCAAAATACCCTGCGCGATCATCTGCGCCAAACTTAGAGCGGGTTCCTGCTTGGCTGCGCGGCAAGCATTGACCGTAGCGACAGCCACATCGTTAAAGGGTTGCGAACGCCCAGTGCCTACGTTAAATATTCCGGATTGCTCAGGGTGATCCAAAAAGTGCAAATTTACTTTCACTACATCTTCAATCGACACGAAATCGCGGCTCTGTTCGCCGTTTGCGTAACCATCGATGCCCTCGAACAAGCGCACCTTGCCGGTCGCCATGTATTGATTGAACAAATGAAAAGAGACCGAGGCCATGCGTCCCTTGTGTTGCTCGCGTGGGCCGTACACATTGAAATAGCGAAATCCCACCACCTGCGCGGTCAAATTATTCATTTGCCGGCGCAGATATTGGTCGAACAAAAATTTAGAGTAGCCATACACATTCAACGGGCCTTCATGTGCGCGATCTTCCTTGAAGATAGATCCACCGCCATACACGCTCGCAGAAGAAGCGTACAACAACGGCACTTGCTCCATCTGACAATAATCGAACAAAGTCACGGTGTAGCGGTAGTTGTTGTCCATCATGTAGCGGCCATCGGTCTCCATGGTGTCGGAGCAGGCACCCTCATGAAAGATAGCGCCGATCTCACCTTCCCAGGCATCGTCTAGCAATAGCTCGATGAAATCTTCTTTATCCAGGTAATCCGCTATCTCGCAATCAACCAAATTTTTAAACTTATCAGCCTTGCTCAAATTATCGACGCAAATAATGTCGGTCTCGCCGCGTTCATTCAGTGCTTTGACAATGTTGGCGCCGATGAAGCCGGCCGCACCGGTAACGATGTAGTACATAACAACTCCTTATTAAAAGCGTCTTTTTAATTGGGGTCAGAGTCAATTTAATTAATTCGACTCTGACCCCAATTAAGTTAATCAAACAATTCCTCGCGATGCACCACTGCCGTGCCCAATTTGCCAACCACGATGCCTGCAGCACGATTTGCAACCTGCACCGCCTCGCTCATATCCGCGCCGCAAGCCATCATTACGGCCAAGGTTGCGATGACCGTGTCACCCGCACCGGAGACATCAAACACTTCGCGTGCTTGGGTTAATTCATGCAATCGCTCGCCTTTGCGATACAGCGTCATGCCTTCTTCGCTACGGGTCACTAATAAGCCTGTCAGTCCTAGCTCTTGGCGCAGGGCCTCGGCCTTGCGCGTCAATTCTTCTTCATCCTTCCAGCTACCAGCTACTTCGCGAAATTCCGTGCGATTTGGCGTGAGTAAAGTCGCATTGCGGTAGCGAGAATAATCATCTCCCTTGGGATCGACTAACACTGGTTTGCCGGCGGCGTTGGCTAAGGCGATCATATGCGTGATATGCGTCAGCCCGCCTTTACCGTAATCGGATAACACGACCACGTCGGTCTCGCCCAATAGCCGCTCGTAATCGCTCAAGGCCGAAGTCAGTACTTCATGACTAGGTGCAGTCTCGAAATCGATGCGCAACAATTGCTGTTGACGCCCAATGACGCGCAACTTGATCGTCGTAGAAATGGTCGGGTCGCGATGTAATTGCGCTGTCACGCCATCCTCCTGCATCAATTGCGCGATGCGGGTGCCGGCCTCGTCGTCGCCAGTTACTGACAACAAGGAAGCTTGTGCCGTGAGCGCAGCGATATTGCGCGCTACGTTAGCTGCGCCGCCAGGACGTTCTTCACTGCGGTTAACGCGTACCACCGGCACCGGCGCTTCCGGAGATATCCGGCTAACTTCACCGAACCAGTAACGGTCCAGCATCACATCGCCGACCACCAAGACTCGCACTGTATCCAATTTAGATTTCATCGATTCATGCCTTAAATTTCGCCGATTTCCCGCCGCACAGCCGCCAGGGCTGACAGCGGGTCTGGCGCCTGAGTGATCGGTCGACCGATCACCAAATAACTCGATCCATTTTGGATGGCCTCGTGCGGCGTGGCAACGCGCGCTTGGTCGCCAAGTTCGGCTTGCGCTGGACGGATACCTGGTGTTACCAGCAAGAACTCACTACCCAATACCTGGCGCAAGGCGGTGACTTCGCGTGCCGAACACACCACACCATCCAACCCACAGTCTTGCGTCAAATGCGCAAGGCGCAAGACGTTTTGCTGCGCATTGCCAGCGATTCCCAGATCGGCCAGGTCAGCATCTTGCATGCTGGTCAGCAAGGTGACCGCGATCAAGTGCGGACGTGTTGCAGCACCCTCTACCGCTTCACGCGCTGCTTGCAACATGGCGCGGCCACCCAAAGCATGCACATTCATCATCCACACACCTAAGCGTGCAGCCGCACGACAGGCAGCCGCCACAGTATTCGGGATGTCGTGAAATTTTAGATCGAGAAATACTTGATAGCCTTGATCGACCAAGCTAGCGACTAAATCCGGGCCAGCAGTGACAAACAATTCCTTACCCACCTTGAGCTTGCACTGCGCCGGGTCAAGGCGCTGCACCAAGTCTTGCGCAGCCTCACGCGTCGCATAGTCCAGGGCAACGATGATGCGCGGATCTTTCATGGCGTGTGCTCCTCAAGCCGCCGTGGCGGGAAGGTTTCCCATCCCCCGCATGCCGGGCAACGCCAGAAAAATTGCCGCGCCTTGAAACCGCAAGCGTCACATTGATAATAAGCTAAGCGCTGGCTGTGCTGATGAATCAGGTTCTTGAAAATCTGGATGTCCTGACGCTTTTCCGCCGGCACCTCGAACAGCAAAGCCTCCAACAATTTTTCAAAGCCTTGCAAGGTTGGATGGCGTCGCAATTCTTCGCGCACCAGTTGATTCGCCACCTCCATACCTTCGTGCTCCAGCGTGGCCTGGTACACACTATTCAATAAGTCGATCGAGGCATAGTTGTCCAAATAATGCTTGAGCAAGGAAACGCCTTCTGCGGCACGATCCAACGCCTTGAACGAAGCCATCATTTTCGCCGCCACCAGGGAGAGATACCCTGGTTGTTGTGCTTCAACTCTGCGCCAGATGGCGAGCGCTTCTTCATGCTGATTTTCAGCCGCAGAAAACTCACCCAGCAAAATATTGGCGCGCACATTGCGCCGATTACCTGCTAATGCCTCCTCCAATAACTGGCGTCCCGACACATAATTTCCTGATACCGCATCTATCACGGCCAGTTCACACAGGAAGTGCGAAATTTCGGTTTGGTAAGGTTGGTTGGACAAAGTGCCTAGGCGTTCAGCAATAGCCATGGCTTGTCGCCATTCCTTCACTTGCACATAAATTTCGATCAGCGCGCGCAAGGCCTGCTCGGTATAGGATGTTTCATCCAAAGCTCGAAACATCGTTTCGGCACGATCTAAGAGACCCGCCTTGAGAAAATCCTGGCCTAACTCGAATTGTGCCGCAAGCCGCTGTTCGCGCCCCAGATCCGGCCGATCCACCAGCGCTTGATGCAGATGAATGGCACGATCTACCTCACCACGCCGACGAAACAGCCCCCCTAGGGTGAAATGCAACTCAACCGTTTCAGCATTCGCCTTGGCCGCCTCGGTAAAAGCCTCGATCGCCTTGTCCGGCTGTTGATTCAGCAGAAAATTTAGGCCCTTGAAATAAGATTCTGGCAATTGCTTAGACTGCGAAACGATGTGCTGGATATCAATCCGCGCGGCCAGCCAACCCAAGCCGAAGAACAGAGGAAATGCCAGCAACCACCAATATTCAAATTCCATAAGGGTGATTATTTTTCTGATTCAGAGCGCGCCCGGCTACGCCGTTCACGTCGTTTTAAATGGAGAATTTCGCGCCGCTGGCGAAACACAAAACTAAAGCTGGCCGCTACGCCCGCTACCGCACCCAGTACGAAGGCGATAAACAGTAACACGACCAAGGGTGCTTGCCAGGCTTCTCCCAAGTAATAATGCAGCGTCACCAACTCGCTATTTTTGACCGCGAATCCGAGCGCCGCCAAGAACAGCGTCAGACCGACGATCCAGGTGATGATGCGGAGGAAAGGTAGTTTCAAAAAAAACCTTTTTTAACCTCGAATGAACACGAATACACACGCATTAAGACCATTGTATTTCAAGCTGCACTTGCCTAGTCGAGACTGGTATTGTCCCAAAGAAATTCGCGTGTATTCGTGTTCATTCGTGGTTACTTTAAAAATTCAAATAAAAAAGGCGGCACCATCGCGAGACGCTGCCGCCATTCAAACATAAGGCCTAGAGCCGATCACTCGGCAGGAGCAGCCTCGACGTCAAGCACATGATCAACGCGGTCTCGCAACTCCTTGCCCGCTTTGAAATGCGGCACATACTTTGCCGGCACTTCAACCCGACCACCGGTCTTGGGATTGCGGCCAATGCGCGGCGGTCGGTAGTTCAAACTGAAACTACCAAAGCCACGTATTTCGATGCGCTGACCTTGTGCCAAGCTCTTGCCCATGGCATCCAAGATCGTCTTAACCGCCAGTTCTGCATCTTTGGACACCAGCTGCGGATACCGCGCTGACAACCGTAGAATCAGTTCCGATTTGGTCATGGACCGCTCCCCTTTAGACTGTATGTTGATTACTGTGATTGCTCAGTATTTTTCGTATCCATCTTGGCCTTCAACAAAGCGCCCAAGTTGGTGGTACCAGCAGTGCCGCCCTGATCCGATGCAAGTTTCTGCATAGCTTCGGATGTTTCAGTAGCGTCCTTAGCCTTGATCGACAAGCTGATGCTGCGATTCTTGCGATCCACGCTGATGATCATCGCTTCCACCTCATCGCCTTCTTTGAGATGGGTGCGAATGTCTTCAACGCGGTCACGCGACACTTCGGAAGCGCGCAAATAACCTTCGATATCGGTGTCCAGCGCAATGGTTGCGCCTTTGGCGTCGATTGCCTTGACCGTACCCTTCACAATCGCACCCTTGTCGTTGGACGCGGTGTAGTTGCTGAAGGGGTCGCCATCCAGTTGCTTGACGCCAAGCGAGATACGTTCTTTATCCGCATCAATCGCCAACACCATGGCCTCGACTTCATCGCCCTTCTTGAACTTGCGCACGGCTTCTTCGCCAGTTTGGTTCCAAGACAGGTCGGACAAATGCACTAAGCCATCGATCCCGCCAGGCAAGCCAACGAAAATACCGAAGTCGGTAATGGACTTGATCTGGCCGCCGACTTTGTCGCCCTTCTTGTGATTCGCCGCAAACTCATCCCATGGATTGGGCTGGCACTGTTTCATGCCCAAGGAAATACGACGACGCTCTTCGTCGATTTCGAGAATCATGACTTCGACTTCATCACCCAACTGCACCACTTTGGCCGGATGTACGTTCTTGTTGGTCCAATCCATTTCGGACACGTGCACCAAACCTTCGATGCCCGGTTCGATTTCGACGAATGCGCCGTAGTCGGTCAGATTGGTGACCTTGCCGAACATGCGCGTACCTTGTGGGTAACGGCGTGCAATATTCACCCAAGGATCGTCGCCCAGCTGCTTCATGCCCAGTGAGACGCGGTTTTTCTCTTGATCGAACTTCAATACTTTGGCTTCGACTTCATCGCCCACCGTCAACACTTCGGATGGGTGCTTAACGCGACGCCAAGCCAAGTCGGTGATGTGCAACAAGCCATCGATGCCGCCCAGATCCACGAATGCGCCGTAGTCGGTGATGTTCTTGACCACGCCCTTGACGATGGCGCCTTCCTTGAGGTTTTCCAACAGCGCTTGACGCTCGGCGCCTTGACTGGCTTCCAGCACGGCCTTGCGCGACACCACAACGTTGTTACGCTTCTTGTCGAGCTTGATGACCTTGAATTCGAGTTCTTTGTTTTCGTAAGGAGTCGTATCCTTGACCGGACGCGTATCCACCAGCGAGCCGGGCAGGAAGGCGCGAATGCCATTCACCATCACCGTCAAGCCGCCCTTAACACGACCGCTAACCATACCCTTGATGATCACGCCGCCTTCCATGGCTTGCTCCAGATCGTTCCAGGCAGCCAGGCGTTTCGCTTTTTCGCGTGACAGCTTGGTGCAACCATAGCCGTCTTCCAGTGCTTCGATGGCCACGGTAACGAAATCACCAACTTTGACTTCGAGCTCGCCGCGGTCATTGCGGAATTCATTGGCGTCGATCACGCTTTCGGACTTCAGTCCGGCGTTGACGACCACTTCGCCGTTATCGACCGAGATCACCTCAGCGGTAATCAATTCGCCGGCGCGCATTTCTTGGCGTGCCAGACTTTCTTCAAACAGCGCTGCAAAACTATCAATGCCAGGAGCGCCGGAAACTTGGGGGGAGGTTGCCATCATGGGGATTTACTCTTTGTTACCTGGTCGGAAATATCCGGAGACAGGGGGTTCGTTAAACTCGTCGCCAACCAGGGGTCTGGCCCGCAACACCTATTTAAAACTCAACTACGGCGCAATGCTTGATATTGCTTCAACACCTCAGCCACCGCTTGTTCGATGTTGAGCGTACTGGTATCCAAAAATTTGGCGTCCGCAGCCTGTTGCAGTGGGGCTGTACTGCGCTGACTATCACGCGCATCGCGACCCCGGATATCCTGCAAAAGGGTATCAATGCTAGCAGACATCCCTTTCCCGATCAACTGTTTATAGCGCCTTTCCGCGCGCACCTCGGCGCTCGCGGTGAGGAAAACCTTCACTTCGGCATCGGGAAAGATCACCGTCCCCATGTCGCGGCCATCCGCCACCAGTCCGGGCGCTTGGCGAAAGGCGCGCTGCCGCGCCAAAAGCGCAGTTCGCACCTGCGGCAGGGTGGCGACCTTGGATGCCCCAGAACCAATATCCTCGCGCCGAATTTCATCACTAACCACTTCATTTTCCAGGTAAATTTCTCCAGCCTCGAAGCGTACATCCAGCCCAGTGGCAATCCGGGCCAAGCTTGCTTCATCGTCCCAAGCCACGCCCTTGCGCTGCGCCGCCAAGGCCACCAAGCGATACAATGCGCCGCTATCCAGGAAATGGAAACCTAGTTTTTCCGCCACGCGCTGCGCTACGGTGCCTTTACCGGAGGCCGAAGGGCCATCAATGGTGATGACCGGGGCGGTTGAACCAGCCAGTTTAAGGAATTCTTCAAAATAATTCGGGAAGGTCTTGGCCACGCACTTCGGGTCATTGATACGCAGCGGCTCACCACCCAAGGCCACCAAGGAGAAACACATCGCCATGCGATGATCATCGTAAGTATCGATCTGGGCGTAAGGCGTGAGCGTAGCCGGCGGGGTGATGCGGATGAAATCGACACCCTCCTCCACCGTGGCACCGACTTTACGCAGTTCAGTCGCCATGGCGGCGATGCGGTCGGTTTCTTTCACGCGCCAACTGGCGATGTTGCGAATGGTGGTCGTGCCCTCGGCGAACAAGGCGGCCACGGCAATGGTCATGGCAGCGTCTGGAATATGGTTGAGATCGGCATCGATGGCTTTCAGCTTTCCAGTGCCCGACGCCTCCACCCAGTTGTCGCCCATCACAATGCTGGCCCCCATCGCAGCAAGCGTCTCGGCGAAACGGATATCGCCCTGGATGCTGGTCTGACCCACGCCCTCAACGCGCACTGGCCCGCCACCAATTGCACCAGCCGCGAGGAAATACGAGGCACTCGATGCGTCGCCTTCGACATGAATGATGCCCGGGCTGCGATACCGTTGGCCGCCGTGCACCACGAATTCCTGCCAGCCATGACGCTCCACCTCCACCCCGAACCGGCGCATGAGATTGAGCGTAATTTCGATATACGGCTTTGAGATCAACTCACCCACCACTTCGACGGTGGTGGTCACCCCGGTCAGCGGCAAGGCCATCAACAAAGCAGTCAGGAATTGGCTGGACACATTGCCGCGTATTTGCACCCGACCACTGGACTGCAACTGCGCTGGCTTGATCTGCAAGGGCGGGAATCCCGGATTGCCCAGATACGAAACATCCGCACCGAGCTGGCGCAACGCATCCACCAGATCGCCGATGGGCCGCTCGTGCATACGCGCCACGCCAGAAAGCTGGTACTCACCTTGAGACAAGGCCAACGCCGCTGTCAGCGGGCGGAAGGCCGTGCCGGCATTTCCCAAAAATAGATTCGCCTGCCGCACTGGAAATACACCCGCCACGCCCCGCACCCGATAATCGCGCGAATCGCCGTGCTGCTCGCACTGCACACCAAGCGTGGCCAGCGCCGCCAACATGTGGCTGGTATCGTCGGACGCCAATAGGCCTTTGACTTCCGTCACCCCCTCGGCCAGCGCCGCCAGCAACAAGGTGCGGTTGGAAATGCTTTTCGAGCCGGGCAGGATAATGGTGCCGGACATATGGGCGATGGGTTTTAAATCGATGTATTCCATTACATTCTTTACGGAGCAAAAAATCTGCTTACCAAAGCAAAATCAGCCGGTAATTGTAGCTGTTTTTTTAGCGGGGATTTCAGTGGGACTGAAATTATCAGGTGAAATCTTTAAGCATCGGTAAAGTTATAGTGGGCACGCGAAAGCCCCATACACCCTTCTAATTACGCATATAATTATGCATACCCTATTTACCCCGAACAATCCGCCCCACCGTCGTGAAATGCATGCCGAAATACTCGGCGATCTGCTGATAAGAATAAGCGCCCGTCGCATGTGCAGCCCGAATCGCCGTATTACGATCTGCTGCGCCTTGCTCGATCTCATCCATTGACGGCGCGACTGGTCGACGTTGCGCCAACGGAATCTGCACATCATCGCCGGCCAATTCAAGATGAGCCAGCATGCGCTTCACAAAGCCCTCGTCACCCAAAAACACCTGCCCCTTGAGATCATCCCATGGCGACTTCGCCTTAATACCCTCTAGCACAAACTGCGCATAACGCTCCTGCGCCAAACTGCGGCGCTTGGCAAATAGCGCCAGCAAACCGTCCACCGCCAGCCAATCCGGCGCAAGCTCCAAACCCACGCTAGCCCGATAGCTGCTCCAGGGCCAGGACTCCGGCTTTCTAGTTATCCGCGCACGCACCGGATTCAGCACCACATAGCGCGACAACTCCAGCAAATAAGCATCGCTATCCACCAAAATCGCCTTAAAGCGCCCCTGGAACAAATGCCCCACCCGTTTGTGCCGGCGATTGCTGGCCTGGGTATAAACGCCGTTGAGCTGACGCATGCCCTTCGATAGATTCCCGTCCGGCGTTTGAATCAATAAATGATAGTGGTTATCCATCAGACACCAGGCATGACACACCCAGTTGAATTGATCGATCACCTCCCCCAGGGTTTCCAGGAACAGTTTGCGGTCTTCGTCGTCCTCGTAAATATCTTCGCGACGATCACCGCGCGCGGTGACGTGATAGAGGGCGTTGGGGAATTCGATGCGGAGGGGGCGGGACATGTCTTGATATGCAGAAAGTACTATTGTTGGGTGCCAACCTTTGGATACACCCACCGAAAGGGAATACCCACCATCGAAAATTAGCTCACGCGAGCTTTAGCGCGTGTCTTAGCTGGACGTCTTGGCCGGGTGGCGGAACACGCAATACCTACGAGGGAAGATAGTGCGGCATTGACGGCTTCATTGGTCGGAAATATCTTCGACAATTCCGGCGAAAGCAGTACCAAATTACTGCCTTTCTGGTAAGCGGAAAAATGCTTACCTCTCACGCCTTTACCAAGATCTTCGCGCCGGTATTCGCCACGCATTTCATCAGATTTCTTCATAGATGCTCCGCTCGTGTTTTGTAGCACGCCGTGCGCTGATCAAACGCACTTTGCCACGGCGCTCCGTGTAAATAACTGCAAGAACCCTATCCAAGGCCGACATGCCAAAAGTCAGCCAGCGCTTCTCGCCAACGGAATGATCGGGGTCAGCGAATGAGCGGCGGCGTTACCGCTACGCCGCCAATCGACCAACCTCTTCAATTAGTGATTTACCCAGCGCGCGTTTGGCTTCTTCAACGTCATAGTCTGCTTGGAGCCCCATCCAAAACGACTCCGAGGTCCCGAAATAACGCGCCAGGCGAACAGCCGTATCAGCACTAACCCCCCGCTTACCGAGAACAATTTCGTTAATACGGCGCGGCGGTACACTGACGTCGCGCGCCAGGCGATTCTGACTAATTCCAAACGGATCGAGAAAATCCTCTTTAAGCACCTCGCCTGGATGAATATTGCGCAGTTTCTTCATGTTGTTCACCTCACT
>Ga0315270_10000070_pt1 | contig 51866 bp, 63 predicted proteins | sample C1_bottom_MG_FD_204932 | JGI IMG/M metagenome (GOLD analysis project Ga0315270, IMG submission 204932) | Sediment microbial communities from Yellowstone Lake, YNP, Wyoming, USA - C1_bottom | ecosystem: Environmental > Aquatic > Freshwater > Lake > Sediment | place: USA: Wyoming | collected... | reverse complement strand
CGTACCGTCGGCGCCGGTGTTGTTGCCAAGATTGTTGAGTAAGGCGTAAGGGCGAAGCGTGCCTCGCCCGAGACATAACACCTAACTGGAAAAAACATGCAAAGCCAAAAAATTCGCATCCGTCTTAAAGCATTCGACTATCGCCTAATTGATCAGTCGGCGCTGGAGATAGTGGAAACAGCTAAACGCACGGGTGCCGTAGTCAAGGGCCCGGTACCGATGCCAACACGCATCGAACGCTTTGATATTCTGCGCTCGCCGCATGTGAACAAAGCTTCGCGTGATCAGTTTGAAATTCGTACCCACCTCCGTTTGATGGATATCATCGATCCTACGGATAAAACGGTGGATGCATTAATGAAGCTCGACTTGCCTGCAGGTGTGGACGTCGAAATTAAGTTGTAAGTTTTGTAAGGTGCCGGTCAATCGTAGCCGGTTCTGAAAAAGGAAACGAAAAATGAGCCTTGGACTTGTCGGTCGGAAGATTGGCATGACCCGATTCTTCACCGAAGACGGCGTAGCCGTGCCGGTGACGGTGGTGGACGTGTCCAACAACCGCGTGACGCAAATTAAAACGCCGCAGACGGATGGTTATTCCGCATTGCAGGTAACTTTTGGCGTGCGTCGTGCCAGTCGTGTTACTAAACAACAGGCTGGCCATTTTGCAAAAGCGGGTGTTGAAGCGGGTAGCGTTGTGCGCGAATTTAATATTGCGGATGGCGAATTGGCGAATTACAGCCTTGGTAAGCACATTAGTGTGGATATTTTCCAGGTCGGCCAGAAAGTGGATGTCTCCGGTGTAACCCAAGGTAAGGGTTTCTCGGGTGCGATCAAGCGCCACCATTTCAGTTCAAACCGCGCCAGCCACGGTAACTCGCTGTCGCACAATTCTGCTGGTTCTATCGGTATGGCGCAAGATCCTGGTCGTGTGTTTCCCGGTAAGAAAATGGCGGGTCATTTGGGCGCCGTAACGCGCACTACGCAAACGTTAGAGATCGTACGCATTGACGCCGAGCGCCAATTACTGATGATCAAAGGCGCAATTCCAGGTTCCAGGGGCGGCAATATTGTTGTGCGTCCCGGTGTGAAGCCCGGCGGTGTGAAGGTAGGTGCGTAATGGAATTAAAACTGATTAACGAGCAAGGTGCGCAGGTTTCCAGTTTGGAAGCTTCTGACACCACGTTTGGTCGCGAATATAACGAAGCGCTGGTTCACCAGGTAGTGACCTCCTATTTGGCGAATGCCCGCAGCGGCACGCGTGCACAATTGGATCGCGGAGAAGTTTCGCACACTACGCATAAGCCATGGCGGCAAAAGGGCACAGGTCGCGCCCGTTCTGGTATGTCGTCTAGCCCAATCTGGCGTGGCGGCGGAAAAGCATTTCCGAATAGCCCGGATGAGAACTTCACGCAAAAGATCAACCGCAAGATGTACCGCGCCAGTATGCAGGCAATCTTGTCGGAATTGGCGCGCCAAGGCCGTTTGGCTGTGGTCGACGATTTCAAAGTTGATGCCCCGAAGACCAAAGCACTGTCGTTGAAGTTAAAAGGTATGGGTTTCGAGCAAGTGATGATCGTGACCGATAGCGTTGATGAAAACCTGTATTTGTCTTCGCGCAATCTCGCCAATGTGTTGGTGGTAGAAGCGCAACACGCAGATCCATACAACCTTGTGCGTTACCCGCATGTGTTGTTGACCAAAAGTGCGGTCAAAAAATTCGAGGAGTTGCTGGCATGAATCCCGAACGTCTGATGTTAATCATATTGGCGCCGGTGATCTCCGAAAAGAGCACAACGGTCGGCGATTTAAATAATCAAGTTCCGTTCCGAGTGTTAGCGGATGCCACCAAGCCAGAAATCAAGGCAGCGGCTGAACTACTGTTTGGTAAAAAAGTCCTGGGTGTGAATATCACCAATGTGAAGGGCAAGGCAAAGCGCCACGGCCGTTTCCAGGGTCGTCGTAGCGATTGGAAAAAAGCCTATGTGTGCTTTGAGCCAGGCGTCGAAATTAATTTCGTCGGCGCAGAAGCGTAACGCGCGGGGCTAGGAGAAAAATATGCCATTAGTCAAAGTCAAACCAACCTCCCCCGGCCGTCGTGCCGTGGTTAAGGTTGTAAATCCGGATTTGTATAAGGGTCGCCCCTTAGAGAGTCTGACCGAATCGCAATCGAAGAATGCGGGCCGTAACAATAATGGCCGTATCACTACTCGTCATCAGGGCGGTGGTCATAAGCAGCAATATCGCATGATCGACTTTAAGCGCAATAAGGATGGCGTCGTGGCCAAGGTCGAGCGCCTTGAATATGACCCGAATCGCAGCGCGCATATTGCCTTACTATGCTACGCGGATGGTGAGCGTCGTTACATTATTGCGCCGAAGGGAATTGCGGTCGGCACGGAATTATTCAATGGCGCCGATGCGCCGATTAAGCCGGGAAATACTTTGCCATTGCGCAATATCCCAGTTGGTAGCACGGTTCACTGCATCGAAATGATGCCGGGCAAAGGTGCACAAATCGCGCGCTCGGCTGGAACGTCGGTGCAACTGTTGGCGCGCGAAGGAAGCTATGCCCAGCTACGATTGCGTTCTGGCGAAATTCGCAAGGTGCACGTCGATTGCCGTGCAACGCTGGGTGAAGTCGGTAATTCAGAACATAACTTGCGCTCGATCGGCAAGGCCGGTGCGATGCGTTGGCGCGGTGTGCGTCCGACCGTGCGCGGCGTGGTGATGAACCCGATTGACCATCCGCATGGCGGTGGTGAAGGAAGAACGGCGGCTGGCCGCCACCCGGTTAGCCCATGGGGTGTGAAGACCAAGGGGTATCGCACACGTAGCAACAAGCGCACCACGAATATGATCGTGCGTCGTCGTTACAAGAAATAATTGAGGTTTAACTATGGCTCGTTCCGTTAAAAAAGGCCCTTTTGTCGATGTCCACTTAGTAAATAAAGTGGAAACTGCCAACGCGACGCGTGATAAGCGTCCAATCAAGACTTGGTCCCGCCGTTCCACGGTGCTTCCTGATTTCGTCGGTCTGACGATTGCTGTGCACAACGGTAAGCAGCACATCCCTGTGTTCGTCACTGAAAACATGGTGGGTCATAAATTGGGTGAATTTGCGCTGACGCGCACTTTCAAAGGCCATGCCGCTGACAAGAAAGCGTCAAAGAAATAGGAGAGCATGATGCAAGTATCTGCAAAATTACGTGGCGTGCGCCTATCGGCTCAAAAAGGTCGATTAGTAGCTGACCAAGTGCGCGGAAAGTCGGTTGAGCAAGCGTTGAACATTCTCGCGTTCAGCCCGAAAAAAGGTGCAGACATTATCAAGGGTGTGTTGGAATCCGCAATTGCGAATGCCGAGCACAACGAAGGCGCGGACATTGATGCGCTGAAAGTAGCGACCATCTGTGTTGATCAAGGTCCGGTCATGAAACGTTTTCGCGCTGCCGCCAAAGGGCGTGGCGTGCACATTCATAAGCCTACTTGCCACATTACCGTCACCGTCGGCGACTAAGTTAAAAGGGAAAACATGGGACAGAAGATACATCCAATCGGCTTCCGGCTCGCAGTCACGAAAAACTGGTCGTCGAAGTGGTATGCCAATAGCCGCAAATTCCCCACGATGTTGCTTGAGGACATCAAGGTGCGGGAATTCCTGAAAAAGAAATTGGCGCATGCCATGGTCTCGCGCATCGTCATCGAGCGTCCAGCGCGCAATGCAAAGATCACTGTTTATAGCGCCCGACCCGGTATTGTTATCGGTAAAAAGGGTGAAGATATCGAATCGTTGCGTAGCACGCTGCAAAAAATGATGGGTGTGCCCGTACATGTAAATATTGAGGAAGTGCGTAAGCCTGAAGTCGATGCGCAGTTGATCGCGGACAATATCGCGCAGCAGTTGGAAAAGCGTGTGATGTTCCGCCGCGCCATGAAGCGCGCCATGCAAAACGCAATGCGCTTGGGTGCTCAGGGCATCAAGATAATGAGTGCAGGCCGCTTGAACGGTAGCGAAATTGCCCGCGACGAATGGTATCGTGAAGGTCGCGTTCCTCTGCACACTTTACGAGCGGATATTGATTATGGTTTTGGCGAGGCTAAAACCACCTACGGCATCATTGGCGTAAAAGTTTGGGTATACAAAGGCCAGGGCGGGACCAAGGCGGAAGTGGCCCCTCCGGCAGATACAGAGAAGAAGCCACGCAAGGCAGGAGTTAGAAATGCTGCAGCCAACTAGAACCAAATATCGTAAACAGCAGAAGGGTCGCAACACAGGCGTTGCGACGCGCGGAAACAAAGTCAGCTTTGGCGATTTTGGATTGAAAGCGATTGGTCGCGGTCGTTTGACAGCGCGCCAGATCGAAGCGGCGCGGCGCGCCATGACGCGACATATCAAACGTGGCGGTCGGGTGTGGATTCGCATTTTTCCGGACAAGCCAATTTCAACCAAGCCAGCCGAAGTGCGGATGGGTAACGGTAAAGGTAATCCAGAGTACTGGGTGGCCGAGATTCAGCCAGGCAAGATGCTGTACGAGATGGACGGTGTCAATGAAGTGATAGCGCGCGAAGCGTTTCGCTTGGCAGCGGCCAAATTGCCAATTTCCACAGCGTTTGTGACGCGTTCCTTCGGTTAAGGCGCAAGAGGTTAAAAATGAAAGTTAGCGAATTACGCAGTAAGTCAGTGGAAGAGATGACGGGTGAATTGCATTCCTTGCTTAAGGCGCAATTTAGTCTGCGCATGCAAATTGCCACGCAACAGTCCACTAAAACAGACCAGTTGAAAAAGGTGCGTCGCGATATAGCGCGCGTGCGCACTCTGATCACCGAAAAAGCGAGCCAAGCATGACCGAATCAGCAGCTAAAATGCAGCGCACCCTCACCGGACGCGTGGTGAGCGATAAAATGGATAAAACTGTTACGGTACTGGTGGAGCGCAAAGTTAAGCATCCGCTGTACGATAAAGTAATCCGCCGCTCCAAGAAATATCATGCGCACGACGAAAATAACGAATTCCATCCGGGCGACTTGGTGGAAATCGAAGAAACGCGGCCATTGGCAAAAACCAAGGCTTGGCGTGTCTCGAAATTGTTAGAAAAAAGCCGCGGGCTATAAGAACATTGCTTTTAGGTGTTGTGTTAGCCTTTAATTTCGCGTAAGATCTCGCGTTTTCCCTGGCCCGTCGGCGACAAGCAAAGTGCTGTCTACGGCGGCCACCAAAACTGACCGTCACGGTTGATTGTGCGTCTCGAATTTTCGGGGTGGCCAGGCGACGGATTAAGTTGGAGAGTAATTATGATTCAAATGCAGTCTATGCTGGATGTTGCTGACAATACAGGTGCGCGCACGGTGATGTGCATCAAGGTATTGGGTGGATCCAAGCGCCGCTACGCCGGAATCGGTGATGTCATTAAAGTGACGATCAAAGACGCAGCCCCTCGCGGCCGTGTCAAAAAAGGCGAAATTTACAATGCCGTAGTGGTTCGCACCGCTAAGGGTGTGCGCCGACCAGATGGTTCCCTAGTTAAATTCGATGGCAATGCCGCCGTGCTCCTCAATGCAAAATTGGAGCCGATCGGTACGCGTATCTTTGGCCCGGTCACACGCGAATTGCGCAATGAGCGCTTTATGAAAATCGTGTCGCTGGCGCCAGAAGTGCTGTAAGGAGTCATTATGCGCAAAATCAAAAAAGGGGATGACGTAGTCGTCCTTACCGGAAAAGATAAAGGACGTCGTGGCACTGTGCTGCAGGTCATGGCGGACATGAAGTTATTAATCGAAGGCGTGAATAAGGTAAAGAAACACGCTAAGCCTAACCCGATGCAGAATGCGCCGGGTGGCATTATCGAAAAAGAGATGCCGATCCAGGGGTCGAACGTAGCTTTGTTCAATCCTGTAACGCAAAAAGCGGATCGTGTTGGCATTAAGGTGTTGGAGGACGGGCGTAAAGTGCGCTTCTTCAAATCCAACGGCGAAGTAGTGGACGCGTAAGGAATTACCATGGCTCGCTTACAAGATTTTTATAAAGAAACGGTTGTGCCGGCGCTCATGAAAGAGTTCGGCTACAAATCCCTGATGGAAGTGCCGCGCATCGAAAAAATTGTCCTGAATATGGGCGTTGGCGAAGCGGTTGGTGACAAGAAGGTGATGGAGCATGCGGTTTCCGACATGCAAAAAATTGCCGGTCAGAAAGTTGTTGTCACCAAAGCGCGCAAATCCATCGCCACATATAAAGTGCGTGAAGGTTATCCGGTTGGTTGTATGGTTACCTTGCGCAAACAGCGGATGTTCGAGTTTCTTGATCGCTTGGTAACGATTTCAATCCCGCGTATTCGAGATTTCCGTGGTATATCCGGCCGTGCTTTTGATGGTCGCGGTAATTTCAATATGGGAATAAAAGAGCAGATTATTTTTCCGGAGATTGAGTACGACAAAATTGATGCCATGCGTGGCATGAACATTACTATTACCACCACCGCAAAAACGGATAAAGAAGGACGTGCGTTACTTGCTGCCTTCAGCTTCCCATTTAAGACTTGAGGTAGCTATGGCCAAGTTAGCCGTTATAAATCGTGAACAAAAGCGCCGTAAAACAGTGCAGAAATACGCAGCAAAGCGCACTGAACTGCTTGCGATTATGAACAATATTAAAGCGTCCGACGAAGATCGTTACAACGCGCGTCAGAAATTTCAGGCGCTGCCGCGTAATGCAAGCCCGGTACGTTTACGTAACCGTTGCGCATTGACGGGTCGTCCACGCGGCTTTTTCCGTAAATTTGGTCTGTCGCGCACGAAGGTGCGCGAGTTCGCGATGCAGGGTGAGATCCCTGGCATCGTGAAAGCTAGCTGGTAAGGGGAATAACGATGAGTATGAGTGATCCCATCGCCGATATGTTGACGCGAATCCGCAACGCACAAGCGGCGCAAAAGATTAATGTGTCCATGCCATCATCCAAGCTGAAAGTGGCAATTGCCAACGTGCTGAAGGATGAAGGCTATATCGATGATTTTGCGGTGCGCGAAAATGGCGCTAAGCCTTCGCTTGAGTTGGGTTTGAAATACTACGCTGGGCGCCCGGTTATAGAGCGTATCGAGCGCGTATCTCGTCCTGGTCTGCGTATCTATAAAGGATCGGGTGAAATCCCGAAAGTCCTGAATGGTTTGGGTGTAGCGATTGTTTCTACCTCGCGGGGTGTGATGTCCGATAAAAAGGCGCGCGCAGCTGGTGTGGGTGGTGAAGTTCTGTGTTTCGTGGCGTAAAGGATAAATAGATATGTCACGCGTAGCCAAGAATCCCGTAGTGATCCCCGCCGGCGTAGAAGTTAGCCTCGCTGCGGATGAGATCGTTATCAAGGGTCCGTTGGGAACCTTGAAGCAAAAACAAAGCGTTAACGTTCGTGTTGTAAAGGACGGTAACGAGTTAAAAGTGGAAAAAGCTAACGAGAGCATTGCTGCTAACGCAATGTCCGGCACTATGCGCGCCATGCTGGCAAATATGGTGCATGGCGTCAGCAAGGGTTTTGAACGCAAGTTGACCTTGGTGGGTGTGGGTTATCGCGCTCAAGCTAAGGGTGACTCGTTAAATATGACTCTTGGGTTTTCTCATCCAGTTGATCATGCCATGCCGGCGGGTGTAAAGGTTGAGACGCCGACGCAAACTGAAATTGTGGTTAAAGGTGCTAATCGCCAACAAGTGGGCCAGGTCGCAGCTGAAATTCGCGCATACCGTCCGCCGGAGCCGTATAAAGGCAAGGGTGTTCGCTATTCAGACGAAGTTGTTGCGATCAAGGAAACCAAGAAAAAATAGTTGTAGTTATTAGGGGTCGGTTATGAATCCAAAACAAGCTCGTCAGCGCCGCGCACGTAAAACCCGTGCCAAGATCGCTGAGCTGAAGGTGGTGCGGTTGTTGGTAAACCGTACCAATTTGCATATTTACGCACAAGTCATTGATGCTACGGGCGGCAAGGTGTTGGCTGCAGTATCGACCCTGGATAAGGCGGTGCGAGCCGAACTGAAAAATGGCGGCAACATTGCTGCGGCCACCTTGATCGGTAAAAAAATAGCTGAGAAAGCTAAGGCTGCAGGCGTTGAAACCGTGGCATTTGATCGCTCCGGCTTTAAATATCATGGGCGTGTTAAAGCGCTCGCGGAGGCTGCCCGCGAAGGCGGTCTCAAGTTCTAATCGAGGTTGATGATGGCAAAAGTCCAGGCAACAGAAGAGCGCGGCGACGGTCTGCGCGAAAAAATGATTTCGGTCAATCGCGTTACCAAAGTCGTGAAGGGCGGACGCATCATGGGTTTCGCCGCGCTGGCCGTGGTGGGTGATGGCGAAGGTGGAATCGGTATGGGCAAAGGTAAGGCGAAGGAAGTTCCAGTTGCCGTGCAAAAGGCGATGGAAGAAGCACGTCGTACCATGGTCAAGATTTCCCTTAAGAGCGGCACTTTGCAGCACGCTGTGATTGGCGAGCATGGTGCTTCTAAAGTCATTATGCAGCCAGCTTCAGAAGGTACGGGGATTATTGCTGGTGGCGCGATGCGTGCGGTGTTCGATGTAATGGGTGTGCATAACGTCTTGGCCAAATGTATTGGCTCGACTAACCCGTACAATGTCGTGCGTGCAACTTTACACGGCCTGAAAGCCATGTCCACGCCATCGCAAATTGCTGCTAAACGTGGCAAGTCGATCGAAGAGATTTCGGAGTAATTTATTATGGCAACACCGAAAAAAATTAAAGTAACGCAGGTTAAAGGTTTGATTGGGACGATCCAGTCGCACCGCGCTTGTGTGCGAGGTTTGGGTTTGCGTCGCATTCGTCATACGGTTGAAGTGGAAGATACGCCGGCAGTGCGCGGCATGATCAATAAAGTCTCTTATCTCGTGAAGTGCGAGGGCTAAAAATGCAACTAAATACGATGCAACCGGCGCCAGGCGCCAAAAAAGCTAAACGTCGCGTAGGTCGAGGCATTGGTTGTGGCCTGGGGAAAACCTGTGGCCGCGGTCATAAAGGGCAATCTTCGCGTGCCGGTGGATATCACAAGGTCGGTTTCGAAGGCGGTCAAATGCCGTTGCAACGGCGCTTGCCGAAACGTGGTTTCGTTTCGTTGACGCGTGGCGACACCGCTGAAGTGATGTTATACGCGTTGGATAAATTGGATGCGGCGAAAATCGATTTACTGGTTTTGAAACAAGCGGGCTTGGTTTCTTCGCGCGCTCTGCATGCCAAGATTGTGTTGTCTGGCGGCATCACCAAAGCGATTACTTTGTCCGGCTTGGGTGTGACCAAAGGCGCGCGTGCAGCCATTGAAGCTGCTGGTGGCAGTATTGTTGCTGCTGGCGAATAAAGAGCGTATCCGAGTTGGCTTTAGATAATCTCATCGGTGCTGGAGCTAAGCTGGGCGACTTGAAAAAGCGTCTGCTGTTTCTGCTTGGCGCCTTGATCGTCTATCGCATTGGCACGCATATCCCGGTGCCTGGGATTGATCCTGCGCAATTGGCGCAGATGTTCAAATCCAAGGATGGCGGTGCCGGCATCCTGGATATGGTGAATATGTTCTCAGGAGGCGCTCTTGGGCGCTTTTCTGTGTTGGCATTGGGAATCATGCCGTACATTTCCGCCTCCATCATCATGCAGTTGCTGACGGTGGTTTCGCCGCAGATGGAAGCGTTGAAGAAAGAGGGCGAGGCGGGTCGCCGCAAGATCACGCAGTACACGCGTTATGGCACCGTGGTATTGGCTTTGTTCCAGTCCTTGGGAATTGCCATTGCGATGGAGTCGCAAGCTGGTTTGGTAGTGGATCCGGGTTTGGCTTTTAGGATAACTACCGTGGTGACGCTGACAACGGGCACGATGTTTTTGATGTGGTTAGGTGAACAGATCACTGAGCGTGGTATTGGAAACGGAATATCGCTGATTATTTTTGCCGGGATTGTTTCGGGATTGCCGCATGCGGTATTTAATACATTAACCCTGATCGGACAAAATTCGATCAGCATCCCAGTCGGCATCATGATTTTTGTGGCAGTAGTTTTAATTACGTACCTTGTCGTTTATGTTGAGCGGGGCCAGCGCAAAATTGTAGTGAATTATGCCAAGCGCCAAGTTGGTAATAAGATTTTTGGAGGGCAAACTAGTCATTTGCCTTTGAAGTTGAATATGGCTGGTGTGATACCGCCAATTTTCGCCTCCAGCATCATATTGTTTCCTGCGACTTTGGCTGGATGGTTTGGATCACATGAAGGCATGGCTTGGTTGAAGGATGTGTCGAGCGCATTATCCATGGGGCAACCCTTGTATGTGATGCTCTATACCGCCGCGATTATTTTCTTCTGCTTTTTCTATACGGCGTTAGTTTATAACCCGAAGGAAACTGCGGATAATTTGAAGAAGAGTGGCGCTTTTGTGCCGGGTATACGCCCTGGTGAACAGACCGCGCGCTATATCGAGAAGATTATGTTGCGCTTGACCCTGGTGGGTGCGCTGTATATCACCCTGGTGTGTTTGATACCAGAGTTCTTGATACTGAAATTTAATGTGCCGTTTTATTTTGGCGGCACTAGTTTGCTGATTATCGTGGTGGTGACAATGGACTTTATGTCCCAGGTACAAGCCTACCTGATGACGCACCAATATGAGAGCCTGCTCAAGAAAGCGAATTTCAAGGGCGGTCTAGCACGGTAACGGTTCGAGGGATATGGCTAAGGAAGAGACGATCGAAATGCAGGGGGAGGTGCTGGAAAACCTCCCGAATGCTACGTTTCGCGTCAAGTTGGAAAATGGGCATGTGGTTTTAGGTTATATCTCTGGAAAAATGCGCATGCACTATATTCGCATCTTGCCGGGGGATAAAGTAACAGTAGAAATTACGCCGTATGATTTAAGTCGCGCTCGGATCACTTACCGGGCGAAATAGGAAGTTCGCAGCCAATAAGCGCGAACCTTAGGAGAAATAAAATGCGAGTACAGGCTTCAGTCAAAAAGATTTGCCGCAAGTGCAAAATTGTGCGGCGTAAAGGTGTGGTACGCGTTATTTGCGCCGAACCACGCCATAAGCAACGCCAGGGCTAAGAGCACTGTTGTTCGCTAACCGTTTGAATGTTAACATTTACGGTTTTCGCTAAACGAAAACCATTTTGCTTGGAGTAAAGGCATGGCCCGTATTGCAGGGGTAAATATCCCCAACCATCAACATGCGGAAGTCGCGTTGACCGCGATTTACGGTATTGGCCGCACGCGCGCACGTAAAATATGTGTAGACGCAGGCGTGAAGACCGCGAGCAAGATGAAAGATCTCACCGACAGCGAAATGGAAAAGTTGCGCGATGAGGTGGGCAAGTTTACGGTGGAAGGCGATTTGCGTCGCGAGGTCACCATGAACATCAAACGCTTGATGGATCTTGGTTGCTATCGCGGCCAGCGCCATCGTAAAGGACTGCCCGTGCGTGGCCAGCGGACGCGTACCAATGCGCGAACCCGTAAGGGACCACGCAAGGCGATTAAGTCCTCCAAGTAAGCCTACCGCTTTAAGGAAAGGATAAGATTATGGCAACTAAAACACCCGCCGCGAAGGTTCGGAAAAAGGTCAAGAAGAGCGTCTCCGAGGGCATTGCTCACATTCACGCTTCTTTTAATAACACCATCATCACCATTACTGACCGCCAGGGCAATGCCTTGTCGTGGGCGACATCAGGTGGCGAAGGCTTCAAAGGCTCGCGTAAGAGCACGCCATTCGCAGCGCAAGTCGCCGCAGAACACGCTGGTAAAGTTGCGCAAGAATATGGTGTGAAAAACATTGAAGTTCGCATTAAAGGCCCGGGACCCGGTCGTGAATCAGCGGTTCGCGCCTTGAATGCATGTGGTTTTAAGATTACCCAGATTGCCGACGTGACGCCGGTTCCGCACAACGGTTGCCGGCCGCCTAAAAAGCGTCGCATCTAATTTAGGAGATACATCGTGGCGCGATATATTGAAGCCAAATGCCGTCTATGCAGACGCGAAGGCGAAAAGTTGTTTTTGAAGGGCGAGAAGTGCTTCACCGAAAAATGCGCATTTGAACGGCGCGAATACGCACCGGGTCAACATGGCCAAAAGAGCGGGATGCGTCTGTCGGATTATGGGCATCAATTGCGCGAGAAGCAGAAGGTTCGCCGTATTTACGGAATCTTGGAACGCCAGTTCCGTAGCTACTACAAAACAGCTGACCAGAAAAAGGGTGTGACTGGCGAGAACTTATTGCAACTATTGGAAAGCCGCCTTGATACTGTCGTCTTCCGTATGGGTTTTGGTGCCTCGCGCTCCGAATCGCGTCAGGTTGTGCGTCATAACGGAATCTTGGTGAATGGTCGACGCGTAAATATTCCATCCTATTTGGTCCGTCCCGGTGATGTAGTCGAAGTTGCAGGTCCGGCCAAGACACAGCTGCGGATCACCGGTGCAGCAACTGCAGCCGAGGGTCGTGGATTCCCGGAATGGGTTGCAGTCGATATTAAAGCGCTTAAAGGCACTTTCAAGGCGCTACCGGTACGCTCCGAGTTACCCGCAACTATTAATGAGCACCTCGTTGTCGAGTTGTACTCCAAGTAATCACCTTCACTGAACGGGGAACGATTCATGCAAAGCAGCGCAACAGAATTTCTGAAGCCACGCGTCGTCGATGTGGAGCAAGTATCTCCTTTGCGCGCTCGCGTCGTGATGGAGCCGTTTGAGCGCGGTTATGGTCATACCTTGGGCAATGCGCTGCGTCGTATTCTGCTCTCATCCATGCCGGGCTACGCAATAACGCAGGTCAAAATTGACGGCGTGTTGCACGAGTATTCAGCTATTGAAGGCGTGCAGGAAGATGTCGTCGATATCTTACTGAACCTCAAGGGTATTTCGTTGAAAATGCATAACCGCACTGAGACCACCTTGCGTTTGTCTAAACAAGGTAAAGGCGCAGTGACTGCAGGTGATATCGAACCTAGCCACGATGTTGAAATCCTGAACCCGGAGCATGTCATTGCGCACATGACCGGCAATGGTGCACTGAGTATCGAGATCAAGATTGAACAAGGGCGCGGTTACCAACCAGTTGCTTCGCGCCACGTGGAAGAGGAAGAGAATGCGATTGGCACCATCATGATGGATGCCTCGTTCAGCCCAGTACGTCGAGTCAGCTATGCAGTTGAAAGTGCGCGCGTAGAGCAGCGTACTGATTTGGATAAGTTGGTGATGGATATTGAAACTAACGGTGTGATTGAGCCGGAAGAAGCCGTGCGCTATGCAGCACGTATTTTGATGGATCAGTTGGGTGTATTTGCTGATTTAAAAGGAACGCCTGCCATTGCTGAAACGCCGCGTGCGCCTGTCATTGATCCGATTCTGTTGCGTCCGGTTGATGATTTGGAATTAACGGTTCGCTCGGCAAATTGTCTCAAAGCAGAAAATATTTACTACATTGGCGATTTGATTCAACGCACTGAAAATGAGCTGTTGAAAACTCCTAACCTTGGGCGAAAATCACTGAACGAAATTAAAGATGTCCTCGCTTCCAAGGGTTTGACCCTGGGCATGCGCTTGGATAACTGGCCGCCCGCCGGTCTGGAACACCACGCCGCCAAAACGGTAGCTAGCTGATATACCAGCAGAAATTAAAGGAATAGCATCATGCGTCACGGTAACGGATTACGTAAACTAAATCGCACCAGCAGCCATCGCCTGGCGATGTTGCGCAATATGGCGAATTCTTTGTTGCGCCACGAGGCAATCAAGACGACTCTGCCCAAGGCTAAGGAATTGCGGCGGGTTGCAGAACCCTTGATTACCCTAGGCAAGAAACCCAGCCTTGCGAATCGTCGCCTAGCTTTCAATCGCCTGCGTGATCGCGATATGGTGGTTAAACTGTTTGATACGCTGGGCCCACGTTATCAAAATCGCAATGGCGGGTATTTGCGTATTCTGAAATGTGGCTTTCGTCAGGGTGATAATGCACCAATGGCCTTTATTGAGTTGATGGATCGTCCGGAACAAACGGAAGCAGTTGCTGCTGAATAAGTCGCATGAATGCCTTCAGTAAAAAAGCCGGACATGTTCCGGCTTTTTTATTTTACGCTAGCAATCATTAAATAAACCGCTAAGCTGTAAGAGTCATGGACAGACCCTGGGGGATTTATGCAAGCAAAGCTGATTACGCTGTTGATGAGCTACTTCATGCTTAGTGTCGGACATGCAAGTGAACTATTGCCGGGTCTCTCGGATAATGTGGCTTGTTATCAGAATGGAGCGCAGATCCTGAAAACACAAAATAGGATCCGTGAATTTTCCCCAACCGAATCCATGAAGCTGTTGTTTGATGTGAACTTGGGGCAAGTTAGCGAAACGCATGTCCGCGTCTACGCTAGTGCAGTAGGTGATGTGAGTTGCGTAGTGATGACACAAAAATAAGTCGAGTGAGGGGATCGCCGTTTAATGCGAGAACACCCATTCCAATAGTGCGTCCTGGGCGGAAGCACCTTGTTCCGCATTGGCATGATTGATCAAACACACCACAATCAGGCGCCGACCGCTGACATCGAACACATAGCCGGCGATGGCGCGCACGTCCTTTAATGACCCGGTCTTAATGTGCGCGTGACCAGAAACATTGCCTAATGCCAAACGTTTTTTCATCGTCCCATCGACAGCGACGATGGGTAGCGAAGATTCAAATTCGGAAAAGACGGTGGAGTTGTAAGCGGCGCGCAAAACCCAGGCCAAATGTAGCGCGCTGATACGCTCGTTACGCGATAAACCAGCGCCATTTTCCAGGATCAATTCTAAGAAGCGCTGCCCTTTCACAGCTAACCAATCATTGATCGCATCAGCACTTTTAATACCAGAGCCTGGGGTGCCACGCATTTGTACCCCCAAGGTTAGGAACAGTTGACGTGCCATGACATTGTTGCTGTATTTGTTAATGTCGCGAATGATCTCAGCTAGTTGTTGTGAGTCATATGTGGCTAAGAGAGTCGACTTCTCGCTAGTATTTCCATCGACTGCGTTACCTTGCCAAGTGCCACCCAGTTGCTCCCATAATTGTTTGAATAGTGTGGCAAAGTAGGCGTTCTGATTTTGCAAGACGAGGTGCATGGTCTTGTCTTCGCAGCTGGAGGGGAATTGACCGCTAAAGCTGATGCTTGGAATAATCTGAAAGTTAATTTTCTCTTTCCAATCGCCACAGCTCCCATTATTTAATTTCACATCGTTAACAAGGCGAGCGCCAACTAAATCTGGGTCGAGAAGGATGCGTGGTTGGGTGATTTGATTGCGCGCAATGATGCGTACACGGTGCGCACGAAAATTAAGCAATAAAGCATCAGGGGCAACATTATAAGGTTTGTATGGTTCGTTATCGAAAGCGGCAGGATCTTCACTGACGTGGTCAAAGTAGCTACGATCCAGTAGCAAATTGCCGCGAATATCTTTGAGACCGCGTTGGCGCAGATCTCGCAACATCAACCAAAAATTTTCCAGGGTGATTTTTGGATCGCCATAGCCTTTGAATACCAAGTCCCCCTTGAGTTGGTCACCCTTCCAAACGCCTTGCGTATAGACCTCAGTCTTCCAGCGGTAGGCCGGCCCAAGTACCTCTAATCCGGAGTAGGTTGTGAGCAGCTTCATGACGGAAGCGGGATTGAAGCCGCGTTCAGCATTGAAGCTTAGCAGTGGAGTTGTTTGATTGGTATCCTGAACATATATAGCGACAGCGGATTCGGGTATTTTTGCACGCACCAGTGCAGCCCTGACACTAGGCGGTAACGGAGCCGACGTGGCGCATACGGGAGCAACGACAAGAAAACTTAAGGTCAGCCAGAAAGCCGTGAATATATTATGCAAGATTGTAAGCGTTAAAGATGCTTAGTTAGATCGTCAACGTACCAATCCATGGCAACCTTAAGACCATCGCGTATGGTGTGTGTCGGTTGATATTTAAGCAGTCGCTGTGCTTTGCCAATATCGGCAAGAGAGTGACGCACATCTCCGGCGCGAAACTCACGGTATACCGGTTTGCATTCGGCAAGGTGGGGGAACTTTGGCGTCAGCTCGGCACGGATCGATTCAAACAAATGATTTAATGTGGTGCGTTCACCAACTGCAACGTTGTATACCTGGTTGCGCGCATTGGAGTCGATACTGGTGGCAGCAAGTAAATTGGCTTGCACGGTATTGTCGATGAAACAAAAATCACGACTGGTTTCGCCATCGCCATTAATAAAAACAGGTTCATTCTTAATCATCGAAGCTATCCATTTCGGGATGACGGCGGCGTAGGCACCATCTGGATCCTGGCGCTGGCCGAAGATATTGAAATAGCGCAAGCCGATGGTGGTAAAACCGTAGCAACGCGCAAATACATCGCCATACAACTCGTTAACATATTTGGTTACAGCGTAGGGTGAAAGCGGGCTACCGATTTGTTCTTCAATTTTTGGCAGGCCGGGATGGTCGCCATAAGTTGAGCTGGAGGCCGCATAAACAAATGACTTCACGCCAGCATCGCGTGACGCAACCAACATATTCAGAAAACCATTGATGTTGCTGGCGTTGGTTAACAGCGGGTCTTCGATCGAGCGCGGGACCGAACCTAATGCCGCATGGTGTAGCACATAGTCCACATCTTGACAGGCATCGCGGCAAATTTCTAAAGCGCAGATGTCTCCCTTGATCATGCGGAAACCGGCCCATTGTTGCGGCGTAATCAGTTTTTGCACTTGGTCCAAATTGCGCTGGTGGCCTGTGGAAAAATTATCCAGGCCCACGACACGTTGATTTAGTTTTAGGAGCGACTCCAACAGATTAGAACCGATAAATCCAGCGATGCCGGTAATCAACCAAGTGCGTGGGGTGGCGGTGAGGGTTTGTTGCAGGGCGAGGTAAGCGCTCATCGAATTACTCCAGGAAATATTTTACAAGCGCCAGAGCGGGATGCCGGCGGCCTTGACGGCGAGGGGGTCAAATACCGCTTTCACGTCCACCAAGACGCCCTTGGTGGACAGCTTGGATTGATAGTCGGCGAGCGATTTAGCGATAAATTCCTTGTGAGAAACTGCGACAACGATCGCATCTGCCTGCGGCAACTGCTCCCAAGACTCGAGTGTCACGCCATACTCGTGGACCGCCTCGTTCTGGTCTGGCACAGGATCGTGCACATGCACTTCGATACCGTAGCTGATAAGCTCATGGATGACATCAATCACGCGCGAGTTACGCAAATCCGGGCAGTTTTCCTTAAAGGTCAGGCCCAAGACATTGACTTTTGCACCCTTGATATGGCTGCCGGCTGCGATCATTTCTTTAACCGTTTGTTCAGCAATGAACTTACCCATACCGTCGTTGATGCGGCGGCCAGCAAGAATCACTTGTGGATGATAGCCCAGCATATCGGCCTTGTGTGTCAGGTAATATGGGTCTACGCCAATGCAATGTCCGCCGACCAAGCCAGGACGGAAGGGCAGGAAATTCCACTTGGTGCCGGCGGCCTGCAACACCTCCAGGGTATCAATGCCGAGCTTGTGGAAAATCAAGGACAGCTCGTTCATCAGTGCGATATTTAAGTCGCGTTGCGTGTTCTCGATCACCTTGGCAGCTTCTGCGACTTTTATGCTGGAGGCGCGATGCACGCCGGCAGTGATCACCGTTTCGTATAATTGCGCAACTTTTTCCAGGGTATCGGCATCATCACCCGATACCACTTTCAGGATAGTCGTGAGGGTGTGTTCCTTATCGCCGGGATTAATGCGTTCGGGCGAGTAGCCAACATGAAAATCACGCTTCCATTGCAAGCCGGATTGTTTTTCTAGAATGGGTATGCAAATTTCTTCGGTAGCGCCCGGATAGACAGTAGATTCGTAGATTACGATCGCGCCCTTCTTCAGATGCTTGCCAACGCTGGTACTGGAGCCAACCAGGGGGCTGAAATCTGGTTGGTGCGCTTCGTCCACCGGGGTGGGCACGGCCACGATAATGTAGTCGCAGGCCTTCAAGGCGCTTGGGTCGGTGGTGACTTGCAATTGAGCCGCTGCTTTCAGATCCGCGCCACTAACTTCGCCAGTGGGATCGCAATGGCGTTTATAGCTCTCAATTTTTTCGGTCGATAGATCGAAGCCGATGGTTGGCATTTTTCTACCGAACTCAACCGCCAGTGGCAGACCGACATAACCCAAGCCAACAACACCTACAATTGCCATGTTGAAAATTCCTCTGATTGATTGAGATTTCAGCGCATTTTACCGGATGCGGCACTATGCTGTAAGTACGTATAATCCAATACATACATGATCTTCGCATGACAAGGGGCTTATATGCTAAACCGCAATGGTATGAACGCGCTGGTATGTGCATGCTTGTTTGCACTATCCATGCCAATCCAGGCAGATTTGGTGCAAACCATGGCCAAAGTCAAGCCAGCTATTGTTGGTGTCGGCACCATTTTACCGACGCGCAATCCGGCGCGGATATTTTCTGGTACCGGATTTGTGGTGGGCGATGGCCTGACGGTGGTGACCAACGTGCATGTATTGCCGCCGTTATTGGATGAAGCGCAGAAAGAGCGTTTGGTGGTGTATTCCGGATCGGCGCTGAATCCGCAGACGCATGAGGCGCGGGTTGTGGCACGCGATCTGGAGCACGATATCGCGCTGTTGCGCTTGAGCGGTGCGCCGTTGCCTGCGCTGAGCTTGGGCGATTCGAATAATATACACGAGGGTGCTACCGTGGCCTTTACTGGCCTGCCTCTAGGCATGGTGCTGGGATTCAACCCGGCCACGCATCGCGGCATTGTCGCGGCGATTACGCCTTATGTTTCACCCGCATATAATTCGCAGCAACTGGATGTAAAAGCCATCCGGCGCCTAGCACGCCCCTTTGCGGTATTTCAGCTCGACGCCATCGCCTATCCTGGCAATAGCGGTAGCCCAATGTATGATCCTGAAACGGGGCTGGTATATGGTGTTCTGAACAGTGTATTTGTTAAAGAATCCAAAGAAAATTTGCTCAAGCAACCCTCCGGCATCTCCTACGTCATTCCCGGCAACTATATTCGCGAATTGCTATCACAATCCTCAGAGCGTTAGTCGGCACACTTTAAGTTTTAATTAAAAACAGGGGCTTATAAAGTTTGGTAGGGGTTCTTTTAGCTAAAGAAACGGCCACTTTGACCGTAAATAAAGTTTAACTCGGCACCGTCTAATGTGTGTGCCTGAAGTCCCCTAAACCTTCCTCGAAATATCAATTGGACCAAACTATGAACGAAGCAAATCCCACCATCGATTCGAGCGCCGTCAATTCTGATTTGGATTGGTGTCAAGTGCGCGAAACCATTCTCATGCTTGGCCTAGCGATCGCACAAATCGAATCCGCTATGAAAGACAGCGGAGAATCGGTAGAGACGCTGGCCAATTCTTTCACCAGCATGTCCGGCACGGTTCAGGTGATCGCCGATGCAGCGCACGATCTACCCGATGGTGCGGCCAAACAATGCGTGGAAGACAATTGCCGCATTGTTGCGGCGCGTGTCAATGAGGCGATCATCGCATTTCAATTTTACGACCGCATGGTGCAGCGGCTGGCGCATGTCGCGCACAGTGTCGATGATTTGGGTAGCCTGATGGCCGATAATGGCCGTCTCCACAATCCGCATGAGTGGGTCGGCATGCAACAGAAAATTCGCTCCAAATACACCATGGATGAAGAGCGACTCATGTTCGATGCAATCATGCAGGGCATGAGCGTAAAGCAGGCGCTAGGACTTTATCTGGAGTTGCGGCGGAAAAAACAGGCAGAACAAGTCGATGTCGAATTGTTCTAAGCGACCGTAATGGGTGCAGTGAAGTCATCTACTGCTTTGGTGCAGGAGCAGCTTGCCGCTTTGGCACAACGCTATGTAGAACAGTTGCCGGAAAAAGTGGCTGAGATGCGCGCGTTACGACAAGTATTGTTGAGTGCAGGCTGGGATCAAGTGCGCGGCGATTCTTTGCATCGTATGGCGCATAGTCTAGTGGGTAGCGGTGGCTCGATGGGTTTGCATCAGGTCAGTCATGCGGCGCGGCAACTCGAACAAATATTTAAAGGCGTTGTGCAAGGCGAGCTTGCGTGGAGTGCGGCACAAGCAAAAATCGACGTGGGGCTTGATCGACTGAGCGATGCGATTGGGTTACAAGAGCCAGCGAATGTATGGAATGTTTCGGGAGTGATGTCTGCGGTTGAGATTGCACCGATCAAACCATTAAACATTTTAGTCGTAGATGATGATCCCGTGGGGCGCGCATTGTTGGTAACTCTCCTCATGGCAGATGGGCATAAAGTGATTACCGCAAATGATGGCTTGGAGGCGGTGGCGCAATTCAGCGCGTCGCAGCCGGACATAGTGTTTATGGATGTGATCATGCCAAGGCTGAATGGGTATGAAGCGTCGCGCCAAATCAAGGCTGCTTGCGGCAAGCAATTTGTCCCTTTGATTTTTTTAACGGCGCTTCAGGACGCAAATGATTTGGCAGGGTGTATTGCTGCCGGCGGTGATGATTTTATCGTCAAGCCATACAACAGCGTGCTGCTCAAGGCCAAGCTTATTGCGATGCAACGCATACGCACCCTGCATCAAGAGTTAGCTGTATATCAGCAGCGTACCGCAGAAGAAATTGAACTTTCGACACATGTATTCAATGCCATTACCAATCGCAACCCCGAAATTGCTGCGGTGCGGCATTGGTATTCAGCGGTCGGGCATTTTTCCGGCGATATCCTGTTGTATGCCCAAACACCTAGCGGGCGGCTGTTGTTGATGCTGGGAGATTTTACCGGGCATGGCTTGGGTGCGGCACTGGCTGCCGTGCCAGTTTCGGATATATTTTATAGTCTGGTGGCTGAAGACATCACGCTGTGTGATTTGGCGTTGGCCATTAATCGCAAACTAAAGAAGGTGATGCCGGTAGGCCGATTTTGCGCTGCCTTGCTGATTGATATCAATGCCGATGGAACGCGCGCTGAAATCTGGAATGGCGGGATTCCAGGCGCTTACCTGCTCGATAGCCGAGGCGTTATTCAGAAGCGGATAACCTCATCAAAATTGCCCTTGGGTGTCATTGGGGATCAAGGATTCGATGCGAAACCGGAAAGCGTGATGCTTGGCAACGATACGCAAATATTCTTTTTCACGGATGGCGTGAATGAAGCGCGGAATCCGCAAGGAGAAATGCTAACCACAGCGGGCGCGGAGAAAATGTTCGGCAGCGAAGATGCTTTTAGTGCTTTGCAGGCTGGTGTTGCACGTCATCTCGATGGATATAAAGCGGATGACGACATTTCAATTGTCGCGATTGCTTGCGATAAAGTGAAGGTGGGGCGTATGCAATGAAGGCTTTGCACTCCAAGGATGGTTTTTACCCAATGCTCATTCTCGTGGTGGGAGTGTTGGCAACTTGGGTGACTTGGAGCGTATTTGCACGGCAGATTCAAGACGCAGAACTAGTACGCTTTAACCGCTTTTCGGATCGCATCATTACAACCATCAAGGAGCGTTTGATAGATCATGAACGTTTGTTAGAGGGGGGGCGGGGCTTGTTTTATGCGAGCAAATCCGTTGAGTTTGATGAGTGGCATGCTTATGTAAAAGCGCAAAACCTGGATTTATATCCAGGGGTTCTGGGCGTTGGGTATATCTATCCAATCCAGCGAGCCAACATCTCTACTTTTGTCGCTGAAATGCGTAAGCAGGCGCCGGATTTCACTATTAAGAGCAACAGTATTCACCCGGATTTATTGGTGATCGCACAAATCGAACCGGTGGGTCACAACCGCCAAGCCTGGGGTTTTGACATTGGGCAGGAAAGTAATCGGCGCGAGGCTGCGGAAACTGCGGCTGAAACAGGCAAGGCCGTGCTGACGCGGCGCATTACTTTGGTACAGGATGCAAAAAAAATCGCCGGGTTTTTGATGCTGTTACCGATATATCAAACTAAAGCAGTGCCATCGACGCTTGTCGAGCGCAAACGTGATTTGTTCGGCTGGGTTTATGTGCCGATTCGAATTGAGGAGTTGATGGCCGGCATTGTGTCTGCATCGGAAAGCATGGTTGATTTCGAAGTGGTCGATGGCGATAGCGTCGAAAAGAAAGATGTGATTTTTGATGCCGACGCGCACATCAGCGCGGGTGCCAATGGCAATATCCTAGAGCAAGATTTTAACGCGCGCATGTTTCATAAGAAAACCCGTATCGAAACGCAAGGGCGAATTTGGACGATCTATACCAGCACACGTCCTGAGTTTGAGCAGACGGCCGCACATGCGCATTGGGTGTTTCCGGTTGGATTGTTGCTCAGCTTGATGGCGACGCTGGTCATGTGGTCGCTAGTCAACGCGAGACGCCGGGCACAAGCCTTGGCCGATAGCATGACGATCGAAGTGCGCGAACGCGAGAACCGGCTGCAGGCCATATTCGATAGCGTTACAGATGCCATTCTAGTGATCGATCACGCAGGCCAAATTGCGAGCTGCAATCCGGCTGCGGAACGTATTTTTGCTTATGCGACATCAGAAATGATCGACGCGAATGTCAGCATGCTCATGCCCGCGCCTTACCACGAAGAGCATGCCGGCTATTTGCGGCGTTACTTGGATACCGGTGAAGCGCGCGTTATCGGGATGCCACGTGAATTGATCGGGCGGCGTAAAGATGGCTCCACCTTTCCGATGGAATTGGCTGTTGCGCGCATTCTCATTAAAGGCAATATCATGTTCACCGGCATCGTGCGCGATATTACCGAGCGCAAAAAAGTTGATCGCATGAAGAACGAATTTGTCTCAACAGTCAGTCATGAGTTGCGTACCCCGTTGACTTCGATTCGCGGCGCGCTTGGTTTGATTGCGGGCGGTGCAGTGGGTGAGTTGCCAGAAAAAATGCGTCAATTGATCGATATCGCGTATAGCAATAGTGAGCGTTTAGTGCGCTTGATCAATGATATTTTGGACATCGAAAAAATCGAGTCCGGTAAGGTTGTTGTTAACATGCAAGTGCACGCGCTTGTCCCGCTGATTGTGCAAGCACTGGAGGCGAATCGCGCTTATGCAGAGCACTATGGCGTGCAATATCAGTTTGTGCAGCCCGGAGATTTGCTGGCGGTTAATGTGGACGCTGATCGGTTCATGCAGGTGATGGCAAATTTGCTTTCCAATGCAGTAAAATTCTCTCCAGCAAAAGGCATGGTAACAATCAAGGTCAGTACGCAAGATGGGCGGGTGCGAGTGGAGGTGTCTGATCAAGGCGAAGGTATCCCTGAGGCATTCCAAGAAAAAATATTTCAAAAATTCACGCAGGCGGATTCCTCTGATACGCGCCAAAAAGGCGGAACCGGTTTGGGTCTGGCGATTAGTAAGGCCTTGGTGGAATGCATGCACGGAACCATTGGCTTTCAGTCCGAACCCAATCAGGGCGCCTGCTTTTTTTTCGAGTTGCCGCTAAGCAACGATGGCACCAAATATTAGGCGCCGGTTCGATGATTCATTACGTGCTGCTTAGGGGCATGTATCCAGGCAGGCCAAAGTGCCCTGTATCAATTTCGCCAGGTTTTCTTCCTCTAGTACATACGGCGGCATAAAGTACACAGTCGATCCTAATGGGCGCAATAGCAATTCGCGCTGCAAAGCGGCTTGATAAAAATGCTGGCTGAAATCGGCGCTGGCGTCATGTGCGTCGAAGGCCCAGATCATGCCGGTGTGGCGGAAATTTCGCACACGTGGGTGTTCGCGTAGTGTTTGCATCATTTCTGTAAAACGCACGGCCTTGTCACGGTTGGCGGCTAGCACCTGATCTTGCTCGAAAATATCCAAGGTCGCCAGGGCGGCGCGACAGGCTAAGGGATTGCCCGTGTAGGAATGCGAGTGCAGGAATCCACGGGCTGTGTCGTCATGATAGAAGGCCTGGTAAATCGTGTCGTGCGTGAGTACGACCGAGAGCGGCAGGTAGCCGCCGGTCAGGCCTTTGGAGAGGCACAAGAAATCTGGCGCGATGCCGCTTTGCTCGCAGGCAAACAGCGTGCCGGTGCGTCCGAAGCCAACGGCGATCTCATCAGCAATCAGATGCACTTGGTATTGATCGCAAATTGCGCGCACGCGGCGCAGATAGCTGGGGTGGTGCATGGCCATGCCGCCAGCGCATTGCACCAGTGGTTCCACAATCAGCGCTGCAGTGCTGGCATGATGTTGCTCTAAGTATTCTGCCAGTGCGTCGGCGCAGCGCAGGGCGTAATCCTCGGCGCTTTCGCCCGGTGCGGCCAGCCGCCAATCGGGTGAGGGCATTTGCTTGCTCTGGCGTAATAGGGGCGCATAGGTGTCCTTGAACAAGGCGACATCGGTCACCGATAGCGCGCCCAGGGTTTCCCCGTGGTAGGCGTTGACTAGGCTGATAAATTCAGTCTTCTGCAACTGTCCGCTGTTGCGCCAGAAATGAAAACTCATTTTGAGCGCGATCTCGATGGCCGATGCACCGTCCGAAGCATAAAAGCAATGCCCCAGATTTCCCGGTGCCAATTGAGACAAACGTTCCGAAAGTTCAATGACTGGCGCATGCGTGAAGCCAGCCAAGATCACGTGCTCCAACTGCTCCAGTTGATCGCGTAGCGCGGCGTTGATGCGCGGATTGGTATGGCCGAACAGATTCACCCACCAGGAGCTAATGGCGTCGAGATAACGTTTTCCATTGAAGTCGTAAAGCCAAACGCCTTGGCCATGGCTGATCGGAATAATGGGTAGCCGCTCGTGTTGTTTCATCTGGGTGCAGGGATGCCATACGGCGGTGCGCGAGCGGTCGATGTAGGATTGATTGGGCATGGCTTGTTTCATGAAGAGGAGGGCTTATCCTAGCATGCGGCTTTGTCTATCCATCACTTCAAATACGGCGCATTATATGAAAGGATATGTAGGTCTAGAACGAGAGCTGAGGGATGGGTATGAAAGCCTTGGTGTTAACCCTGGATATGGCAGGCCTGCCGCAAGGCTGGGTCGGGCTGGAAGAAGCGATCACTTATCATGCTAAACAATTGGTGGCGTGGTCGATTGGCAATTCCCTGGTCGAGTTTCATGGGGGTTACCAAAACAATGGCGAGCGCTCGCGCATTGCCACTAAGTCGATGCTGGCCATCAAGGGCAGCATGACGCGCCACTTGCATGCCCCTGGTTTGACCAATGCCTTGCTATTCGCACGCGACCGTAATTTATGCGCCTACTGCGGGCAACAATTTTCACTGCGCGATTTATCGCGCGACCATGTTGCGCCGATGTCCAAGGGCGGCAAAGATAACTGGACTAATTCTGTCACCGCTTGCTTGCGTTGCAATACGCGTAAAGCCAACCGTACGCCGGAGCAGGCCGGCATGCCCTTGCTGTACATTCCTTACGTGCCGAATCGGCATGAACACTTCATCCTGCGCAACCGCTTCATCTTGGCCGATCAAATGGAGTACTTGATGGCCGGCGTCCCTAAAACCAGTCGATTGCTGGGCTAAACTACAGCCGTTATTTACCGCTCTGAAATCATAACTATATAATTTATTTAATTAATTTTTATTCAGGCCAATTCTATTTCGGGATATGCCTTGAAATTGTCATGGGGAATCCCTATTATTAGCACTCAAGAAGCGCGAGTGCTAACACACCGCGCTTTTGATTTTAAAAATCTGACGCATCAGGCAACGGCAACGTTGTAGCGTCGGTAGTATTCCCCCTCAAATTTTAAGTAATTACCAGGAGATCAAGAGAATGAAAATTCGTCCCCTGCATGACCGTGTCATCGTCAAGCGCGTGGAAGAGGAGCGTAAGACCGCTTCCGGTATCGTCATCCCCGACAGTGCCACCGAAAAGCCAGACCAAGGTGAAGTCAAGGCCGTAGGCCCCGGTAAGAAAGATGAAAACGGCAAAGTGATCGCAATGGACCTGAAAGTCGGCGACCGCGTGCTGTTCGGAAAATATTCTGGCCAGACCGTCAAAGTGGACGGCGAAGAGCTGCTCGTGATGCGTGAAGAAGACATCATGGGCGTAGTTGAAGCCTAAGCCCTGGAACAATTGCAACTTACAAGATTAGGAGTAAATAATGGCTGCTAAAGACGTAAAATTCGGCGACGTCGCTCGCCACAAGATGGTTATCGGCGTCAATGTATTGGCTGACGCTGTCAAAGTAACACTGGGCCCGAAAGGCCGTAACGTAGTCCTGGATCGTTCCTTCGGCGCACCAACCATCACCAAGGACGGTGTATCGGTTGCCAAAGAAATAGAACTGAAAGACAAGTTTGAAAACATGGGCGCACAAATGGTGAAAGAAGTCGCTTCCAAGACTTCCGATGTGGCCGGCGACGGCACCACTACGGCGACCGTGCTTGCACAAGCCATTCTGAAAGAAGGCATGAAGTACGTAGCCGCCGGCATGAATCCGATGGATCTTAAGCGCGGTATCGATAAAGCGGTGATCGCCACCGTGGCCGAGCTGAAGAAAATCTCCAAGCCTTGCACCACCAATAAAGAAATCGCTCAAGTGGGCAGCATCTCCGCTAACTCCGACAGCACCATTGGCGACATCATTGCTAATGCCATGGATAAAGTCGGCAAAGAAGGCGTGATCACCGTGGAAGACGGCTCCGGTTTGGAAAGCGAATTGGAAGTTGTAGAGGGCATGCAGTTTGACCGTGGTTACCTGTCTCCTTACTTCATCAACAACGCCGAGAAGCAAATCGCTGCACTGGAAAATCCTTTCGTGCTGTTGCACGACAAGAAAGTTTCCAACATTCGTGACCTACTGCCGGTATTGGAACAAGTTGCTAAAGCTGGCCGTCCGCTGCTGATCATTGCAGAAGACGTTGATGGCGAAGCGCTGGCCACCCTGGTGGTGAACAACATTCGCGGTATTTTGAAGACGACCGCTGTTAAAGCCCCGGGCTTTGGTGATCGTCGCAAAGCCATGCTGGAAGACATCGCTATTCTGACCGGCGGCACCGTGATTGCGGAAGAAGTTGGTCTGACCTTGGAAAAATGCACCCTGGCTGAATTAGGCCAAGCCAAGCGCATCGAAGTCGGCAAAGAAAACACCATCATTATTGATGGCGCCGGCAAAGAAGACGGCATCGCTGGACGCGTGACCATGATCCGCAAACAAATCGAAGACGCTACCAGCGACTACGATCGCGAGAAATTGCAAGAACGCGTGGCCAAGCTGGCCGGCGGCGTTGCAGTGATCAAAGTTGGCGCCGCAACCGAAGTCGAAATGAAAGAGAAGAAAGCTCGCGTGGAAGATGCTCTGCACGCAACCCGTGCAGCCGTGGAAGAAGGCATTGTTCCTGGCGGCGGCGTAGCGCTGTTGCGCGCTTGCGCTGCAGTTGCCAAGACCAAGGGCGACAATCACGACCAAGACGCCGGTATCAAAATCGTGCTGCGCGCGATGGAAGAGCCGTTGCGTCAAATCGTCATCAACTGTGGCGACGAAGCTTCTGTTGTCGTCAACAAAGTGTTGGAAGGCAAAGGTAACTACGGTTACAACGCTGCTACCAGCGAGTATGGTGACATGGTCGAAATGGGCGTGTTAGATCCAACCAAAGTAACCCGTTATGCATTGCAGAATGCGGCATCGGTTGCTGGCCTGATGTTGACCACCGACGCCATGGTGGCTGAATTGCCGGACGACAAGTCATCAGGCGGCGGCATGGGTGGTGATATGGGTGGTATGGGCGGTATGGGTGGCATGGGCGGCATGATGTAATTGCTTGCCAGCAGCCCCGTAGCTAAGAACTGAAAAAGCCCCGCTTGCGGGGCTTTTTCTTTATAGGCTGAGATAAGTTGTGCTTCACATTGCATGACCGTAATGGTAGATTCCTACTACGATAAAGTAGTTAATAGCGCATATAAAAAAACAAGAGAACAAAATAAGCCGCACATTAGAGGTAATACGATCTATCAACCAAAGGAGAGCGTAATGACTGAAACTGTGATGCGAGGAGCTACGGCGAGTGATGAGCCGATAGGATTTTTAAGAAAATTGCCCGGTGCCTTACCAGGGTTGGCATTGATTGTTTTAACCATGGTGGTGATTAAACTCTGGGTGGAACCCTGGATGGAGACGGCCGTTTTGTTTGGGACCAAGGGCTGGTTGGTGAAGGTCACTCACCTTAACTTCATTCTTTTGGGCATTCTGTCTGGTTTGATTTTCCGGAATATCGTTTTCAGGGGGGCCATCCCCGCTTTCCTGGCTGATGGGTTCAAGCTGTCACGCTTATTCATCAAAACCGGGATCATCATGCTGGGCTCTCTGTATACCTTCAACGCGATTGTAAAACTCGGGTCAATGGCTATTTTCCTGATTGGCGGCTTTGTGATCCTGACCATCTTTATGGTGCTGTGGTTGGGCAAGGTGTTCAAGCTAGATCGCTCTATGACCGGGGTACTTGCGAATGCTTTATCGATTTGTGGTGTGACTGCAGCGGTGGCCACCTCACCGGCGGTCGAGGCTAAGGCGACGCACGTGGCTTACGCTATCGCGACAATTCTCGGCTTTGGTATTTTGACCATGTTCATCAGCCCCTTTATCGGCCATGCGCTGGGCTTGACCGATCTGCAATATGGCGCTTGGATCGGTACTGGGATATTGAACTCGGGACAAGTGCTGGCAGCGGCCTTGGCCTTCAATCCAAAACTAGAACCAGGTAGTGCGGTGTCGGTGGCGGAAATTTGGAACATCATGCGGGTGATCTCCATTCCATTCGCTGTATTTGCCGTAACCGTTTGGTATTGGTCCGGACAAAAGGACGATACGAGCGGTGCGCAGAGAAAATCCCTGGCCACCTTGTTGGCTGAAAAATTCCCGGTATTTGTCATTGGTTTTATCGGAATGGTATTTCTGACCAGTCTCGGTGCTTTTGGCGATGTAGGGATTAAAGGTGGGCCACCCGCGTCGGATACCGTTAAAACTTTGCGTCTTGTCATGCAGTGGATTTTTGGTATTGGTTTGGTCGGTTTGGGTTCTTATATCGACTTCAAAGAATTGGCGCGCGCGGGCGGCACACCGCTCAAGGTAGGCTTGTTGGTTGGCGTTACCAAATATTTGCTAGCGCTGGGCGTGGTATTTTTGATCAAAGACTATCTGGTCGCCATTTAATTCAGGAGAAATGCTCATGTCTACACAACAGAAAACAGGTAGCGAAACCATCGGTGCCGTCGGCGATAAAAGCAAAATGACCTTGTTCAAAGATGATCGCGCAGAAGATTGGGGCGCCATCATCCTATCCATCATCGTTGTTGCGATTGTCGTTGTCCTTAAAATGAAATAAGGATTTGCATGACTTCGATGATCGTCGTGGCCGTGGATGGTTCTGAAGTTTCCGAGCCTGCGGTCAAGCAAGCAGTAGAGTTAGCCCGCCAGCGCCAATTAGCCCTGGCGGGCTTTTTTATCCTCGATGGCGGTTGGCCCGATTACATCGGCAATGATTGGCAATCGACCAAGAGCTCGCGCCAGGGCTTTCTGGATTACATTCGTGAAGAGCAGGAGGCGCAGGCGGAAGCCGCGCGGATGCAGTTCGAGCGCGCGGTCAATGGTTTGCCAAATGCGATTTTCAAAGTGCTGGGAGGCGATCCTATAAAATTGCTGACGCAACTAGCGTGCGCACCGGACACTGAGTTATTTATTACGAGCAAACGCGTCTTTCAAGTCAGTGGGCGCCCAAGCTTGAAATCGCTGGCCAAGACGCTGGCGCAAAAATCTACGCAGCCGATACTGCTGTTACCATGAATTAAGCTGAACCGTCGCGCTTTGGGTGACGGCTATCATGGAATCATTGGCAAGCGCATCATTCTCCTCCGACACTGGTGGGGGACCATAGATCAGTAGTGCAATCAACGCAATGTAGAAAAAATACTCCAAGCCATCGATTAATTTCATGTGGTGCCTCTTAATTTGGGTTGTTGCTTGTGCGGCACTCAAGTTTCTTGGCCTATAAGTCATGTATCGGCAACACTAATGTGTGCTTTAGGGGATGAAGGGCAAAAAGTGGTTGCTTGGTACGGTGCTTAATGCCGAGCCGCAAATGTATGCGTCTGAGGGCAGGAGCTGAGGCAAAGATTTTTTATGCGCTTTTTCGAGCCGGTGGAGAGAACAGCATTGCCGCCAACGCCGGTAGTAGTAACACCGCACCCAGCATATTCAGCAGGAACAGGAAAGCTAGTAGCAGGCCCATGTCGGCCTGGAACTTCAGGGCAGAGAAAATCCAGCTGGCTACACCGATGCTCATGGTTAAGGCCGTAAACACGGCGGCCGTGCCGCGCTGGCGTAGCGCCGTATAAAAGGCTTCTCGCACACTATCGTTGTTAACGCGCATGTGGTGTTGCATGCGTTCGAATAGATAAATTCCGTAATCCACGCCGACGCCGACGCCGAGCGCGATCACCGGTAAGGTTGCAACCTTCAGACCGATACCGAGTCGCGCCATCATGGCGTTGCACAATACCGAGACCAAGGCCAGCGGCACCACGATGCACAGCATCGCGCGCCAGGAGCGGAACGTCACCAAGCATAGCAACATGATGGCGCCGAAGATTGACAGCAGTATGCTGAGATCGGCTGCATCCACGGCTTCATTGGTCGCCGCCATTACCCCGACATTGCTGCCTGCGAGCAGAAATTGCAGGTGTGGCGTGGCATTGGCAGCGGCGAATTTTTTGATCTCAGACACGATGTGGGCAATGCTTGCACCCTGATGATCCTGAGTGAAGATCATGACTTGCATGACGCTGCAATCGGTATTGAGCAGGCCGGTGGCGGTATCCACCGGCGTCACTGCTTGCGCTAAGACATTGCTATTGCGTGCCAGGGCGCGCCATTTCAAGCTGCCTTCGTTGAAACCGGCATTGATGTATTTAGCCACACCCGGTAAAGCCAGTACTGACTGCACTCCTTGTACGTTGCGCAGATACAGTTCAAAGCGATCGATTGTATCCATGATCTCGAACTGGGTGCAGGCACCCTGCACTTGCTGCGTTTGTACGATGACTGACAGGACGTCCACGCCAATGGAAAAATGCTCGACGATGGCGGCGTTGTCGCGGTTGTAGCGCGAATCCTCGCGTAACTCGGGGATGCCGTGTCCTAGGTCGCCGGTCTTCATGTCGCGCGCCTGCCAGGCGCCAGCGGCCACTAGTAGCAAGGATAAGAAAAGAATCGCCAGCGCAGGGCGCGGCTGCGCGCAAGATGACAGGGTGCGCCAGACGAAATCGAAACGGCTGCTCTTGCGCTGGGCACGTTGCAGCAATGTGGCATCTATTTTTGTGTAGGACAGTAGTATCGGCAGCAATAGCTTGTTGGTAACGATCATCAGCAGCACACCGAGGCTGGCGGTAATGCCCAGCTCGCGCACGACATCGATCTTGATGTGCATAATGACCAAGAAGCCCAGCGCATTGGTCAGCAGCGCCACGCTGCCGGGCAATAATAATTTGCTGAAGGCATTGCGTGCAGCTTGCAGGCTATCCGCGCCGAGCGCAGCTTCATGCTTCCATACGTTGGTCATCTGTACCGCATGCGACACGCCAATGGAAAAAATCAGGTAGGGTGCGAGGATGGACATCGGATCGATGCCAAAGCCGATTAAGGGCAACAGGCCGAGCAGCCACACTACCGGCGTAAGCGCGCAGGCCAGCGCGAGCAGTGTCAACTTGAGCGAGGCGGAATAAAAATACAGCAGCACGCAAGTAATCAGGAAGGCCAGCAGGAAAAATACCAGTACACCACGTGCGCCCTCACTGATGTCACCTATCGCCTTAGAAAAGCCGATGATGTGGATATCGATACCGTCTTTTTGATATTGGGCGCGTATTTTCTCCAATTGTTGGGCAACGGCTGGATAGTCCAGGCGCTTGCCGCTGCTTGGATCGAATTCCTGTAGCTCGGCGCGCACTAACGCACCCTTGAAATCGTTGGCGACCAACCGGCCGACGCTATTCGATTTCAGCACATTATTGCGCACCGTTTCCAGCTCTTCTGGCATGCCGTGAAAGCCGGCCGGAATGACGTTGCCCCCGGCGAAGCCATCTTCAACCACTTCGATGAAGCGTACATTGGGCGTGAACAGGGATGTGACGCTGGGACGATCTACGCCGGGAATGAAGAACACTGCATCGGTGACTTTTTTCAGTGTATCGAAAAACTTTGGATTGAATATGTCCCCGTTTTTTTGCATGACCGCTACCAGCACCCGGTTCGCTCCACCAAAGGATTTCTGGTACAGGGTAAAGGTCTGCATATAGGGATGCTGCAACGGAATCATTTTGTTGAAGCCGGCATCGATGCGCAGGTGCGTCGCGGAATAAGCGAACAAGGCTGTCAGCAATGCAAATAGCACCAGCAAACTGCGGCGATAAGCGAATACCGGGCAGGCAATGGCGTGGGTAATTTTTTTCGATGAGCGATGTGGCATGTTCATTGAAGCTCGAAGTGGGTGACGCCGGATTCGCCGAATAACAGCGCTTGTTTTCCGCTCGAGAGAATCGCTGCGAAGTGCTTGCGGCTGGGGTGTTGCCGTAGATGGAAGGTTTTGCCGAGGTCGTGACTCACGAGTACGCTGCCGCTTTTTCCAGCCAACACAATGCGGCCATCAGCCAGCACGGTGCCACCCATGAGCGCAGCTTGGCTGCCGGTTTCGATGGCTTCCCAAGTCGCGCCCGCATTGTCGGAGCGGAAAATTTTTCCGCGCAAACCATACACCAGCAGCGCATCATCGCTTAGCGATACGATGCCGAAAAAAGAGCCTTTGTACGGCGACTCCAATGCTTGCCAAGTTTGTCCGTCATCCACCGAGCGCAATAGCGAACCGGCCTCACCGACAATGAATAATTTACCATCTGTCTGCGCAGCTAGCGCATTCATATGTTTGTCGCCTTCGACGATAGTGCGCTGCTGCCAAGTAGCGCCGCCATCGCTGGTTTGCAGGAAGAGGCCATAAGCGCCAATAGCAAATCCCTGATGCGCATTGCGAAACCAAATTTTGAGCAAAGGCTTTTGCAGTTCAGGTGCGCTGTGTACGAGATGCCAGGATGTGCCGCCATTGGTGGTTTTGAGGATGACGCTATCGTGGCCAGCTGCCCAGCCGATTTGCGCATCGAAAAAATAGAGTGAAGTTAGGGTTGCCTGGGTAGGGCTGGCGACCGAATGCCAAGTCACGCCCTGGTCGTCGGAAAGCATGATATAGCCGCGTTCGCCGACGGCAATTAGACGTTCTCCGGCTTTCGCGGCATCCAGCAATAACAAGGTATTGATACTAGTCCTGTGCGATGGAAATTCTGGCGCAGTGCGCGGCGCAAAGGCATAGGCTGCGGCAAAAAAAACCAATAGCGAAAAAATGATGCCAATGAATTTGTTCATGGGGGCGCCGTCACGCTGTACTCCGCGCCTCTATGGCGCGCTCTTATTTTTGCACTTAGCGTGTACCGATACCGCGTAAGCCGGCGGGCGTGAAGTCGCTTGCAGTGCGCTTGATCGATTCATAGATTTTGGGTTCTTCATTGCGCAAGCCCATGGCCAGATAGCGCCCCGATTGCAGGTCATGGTGCACTTCTAGAATTGGATAGGTCATCGGTATGTTGTAGAGATTAATGCTGTGCGCTTCTGAGACGCGCCATAGTTCGTCACGTGCATCGTACTTGTCCTCGACGACGAGCATCCACGAGTCTTCGTCGATGTAAAAGGTGCGGCGCTTGTAAATATGGCTGGCCCCTTCTTTTAAAGTGGCGTCCACTACCCACACGCGATGCAATTCATAGCGCGCATACTCGGGGTTGATGTGGCCTGGTTTCAGTACGTCGGTGTATTTGAGCGTATTGCCAGTGAGCTTGTAAGCATTGTAGGGAATGTAAATTTCCTGCTTGCCGATGAGTTTCCAGTTGTAGCGGTCAGTGGCACCGTTGAACATAAAGAAATCGTCGGTGGTGCGCAAACCATCGGCAGCGCTGCCGGGGTTATCGTAAGCGATATTGGGTGCTAGGCGTACGCGGCGTTGGCCCGGGTTATAAGTCCAAGCCTGGCGTGATTGCTTCACTTGATCAACGGGGTCGTGCACCAGCAGGATTTGTCCGGCCAAGCGCGCCGGAGCGGTGACCGTTTGTAGGAAGTTCAACATTTTGTTGTCTTCGCGGCTGCTGTCGGGCTTGCTTAGATTGCCGTAGTGAAAGTCGTATTCATACTCAAAGCGTACCAAAGTGTAGGCGCCATCGCGCGTCACGGCCGCTTGGTTCCAGTTCATGGCGTAGGTATCGCCGCGATAGCGCGTGAGGTGATTTAAAATGACCTCCAAACCATCCTTGGGAATGGGAAAGGGAATGCCGCCCTTGGTGCCGGTGACACCGTTGCCGCCCGGTGCCAATTTAGCCTTGGTGGCGTTGGCGAGGGTTTCATCGTAATGGCCTTTTGGGAAGGCGGCACTGCGCCGGCTCGGATAAATTTGCATGCTCCAGGTCGGATCTTTTTTCAGTAGCGCCATTTGCCCCGGGGTCAGATTGGCTTTGTATTTGTCCGCATTGGCGGCGTTGATGCGGAACAAAGGTTTGTCGCTGGCGTAGGGGTCTGGGTAATGTCCGCCATCCTTGAACCCGGCGAGCGGTTTGCTGAGACCACCTTCCCAAGGGCCGATACTTTTGCTGGCATTGCCGGCTTGCTCCGCACCCATCGGGGTCAAGCTCTTGCCCAGTTTGGCGGCTTCTGTAGCAGAAACTTCCGCTTGTATCGTCGGGGTGCAGATTAGCAATAGCAGCGCGGCACTCATTAAGCTTAGCGTTGGATGCTTCATGTGGGAATCTCCTAAAACGAGTAATTAAGACTGAGCGAGATGAAGTCGCGGTCTTTTAAAGGGTTGGCACTGGTAGCGAAGGTGCGTGGCTGGGTGCCGGTCGCCTGAGGATCTGTGCCGGCGTAAGTGCGTCCGCCCCAGAATGTGGTGTAGGAAAGATCGGCTTGCCAGTTTTGCCGGTATACGAAACCGACCCCAAGGGTGGCGGCTTTCGTGCCTTGATTGAAGGTTGGGCTGACGCCGTGCACGTCGTGCGAAAAAGCCACGCGCGGGTTCACTGTGACACCAGCAAAGGCGCTGGGATAGGATAAGTTGGCCGCCAGGCGATATCCCCAGGAATTTTTTGTGGCGTAACCTTCGGGCTGGGTTGAACCGGCGGTGGTAACAGTGGAAGAGCTGGCTGCCGGTAGCACTGCTCCCGGGCCGGCAAATAACAAGCCAGTGGGTAAGTTCAGACGGGTATAACCGATTTCTCCAATAGTGACGAATGATTCAGCGCCAAGCTGGCGACCAAAATTTTTGGTTGCCGTCATTTGCAGCTGCTGCATCTGAACCCGGCGGTAGCCACTGATTTCGGTGCCAATGGGGACGCTGGCCGCCGGCACATTCCCGCCAGTAATGTTGTTGGCAAGCCCACCCGCTGCCAAGACGACTTCGGTGCTGGCCAATTGTAGTGGCTGGTTAGGGCGGTAGGAATACTCCCCCTGCAGGGCGATGCCAGCCGGCCCTGAGGTGCTGAAGCTCAGTCCGTACAAGTGAATGTTTTCAGGATATTCGCCAAAAAAGGTGGCGGCGCGCGCACCGGTGCAGAGCGCAGGGCTCAATCGATTGAAGACAAGTAGATCAAAATTAACCAACGTGCTGGTGGCACACCCCGGATCTGTGCCAGGCGTTAAGGTTAGCAAGGCGGCTGTAGTAACCGATGCAGCGCCACGAACTGCAGAGAGGAAGGGCGTGCGGCTGTGATAGTTGATGAAGAACATACCCAGTTCAGTGTCATTTAGCTTCGGGAATAGGGAGCGTAGCGCAAGGCCATATTCGCCACCATTGTCAGCCTCGCGGTCTATGGTGCGCGGCGCCCATACCGGAGCCCCCGTTAACCCAAATGCCAACGGTAAGCCGTGTTGGTCCACGCGCCGACCTGCACCGACAAAAATACGATCACCGCCATCCGACAAGGCGTCGGAGGTGCTGAAATAAGTTCCGCGCGGATCAAGCTTGGTCTTGCTGTGCTTGAAACCATAGAAGCCTTCTAGCGAGATGCCGTCGCCCAGGTCTTGCGCCGCCCATAACATGGGCGTCGGCAACAGCGCTTCCTTAAGCTCGGAACCGGGGATGCGCAGCTTGGATGCGTCCACCGGATTGATGATGTTGATGCCGTTGGGTAGGAAGCTGCTCTCACCCCAGCTTACGACTTGCTGCCCCAGGCGCACATTCAGGTTGCGTTCGCCGAAGCTGTGGAAGTTACCGTAAGCGAAGACATCTAGTAGGGTGATGTTGTTATCTACGCGATCCTTGGCGGCGGAATTGAAGCCAGAGGTGGTGCTGGTGTCCTTGTTGCTTAGGGCAAAATCGTAAAAATAAGTGCCACGCACAAAGGCGCCGTAATTTTTGTATTTAAGTTCTAGGTCGTGGGTTACCTTGGCTGCGGCCGAATAGGCCGCGCCGCGATTGAAATTGAGATTGCCGTCATCGCTATTGATATCGCGCGAAGTGCCGCCGTTGGTGATGGCGACCAGCGCTGGATCTCGGCTTTGAGTGCGAAAAGCAGCACCGAGCGAGATCGTGGTGTCGAGGCTGCCGACAACATCGTTTGTCTCATCGCTGAACTGGAAAGCATGCGCGGTATACGGGGTGGCGCAGACAAGGGCGAAGACAATGGTATGCGCGCAAACGCGCCGTGGTAACGCGGGTGAATTGGCGATCATGTCGCGGTCTCCTCCAGGTTTATTGTCTTTTATACCAAGCGCTTCAGCTTGGCTGCGGTTATTCTGTCTCGTTCGCAAATAGGAGCATAAGCGCAATCTTGCCATTATAGATGAACTAAAGCCGGGTTTATGCATTACAAGTAATGGTTTTTAAGTAAATACTGTTGAAGGACGCAGCTTGTCGCTACGGGTTCGCTCCGGTATAGTTTAGGGCTGCCGTAAGACACACGGGAGAGCGCACGCAAGCGTGCCGCCGAAGGCGCATTACCCAATATCGCTCAGGCAAATGAACCGTGTGTACAGGCAACTCTGGAGAGCGATGGCTTACACCATCCACCGAAGGGGCACACGGGATTCTCCCGTAATCTCTCAGGTACCCGAACAGAGGGGTAAAGCGTGGCAAGACTGGTGGCGAAATGCTGTTGGCCTCGCGTTTTCGCCCCGCTGCTTTTTCAAAACGATCAATCGGTACTTCAATGCCTAAACAAACAGTACTAAATGCCGCGCATCGTGCCATGGGCGCGAAGATGGTGGATTTTTCCGGCTGGGATATGCCGATCCATTATGGTTCCCAAATAGAAGAACATCATCAGGTGCGGCGCGACGCCGGCATGTTTGATGTCTCGCATATGCTTGCAATTGATGTTGAGGGGTCTTCGGCGCGCGAGTTTCTGGGGCGCTTGTTGGCCAACAACGTGAGCCGTTTGCAAATCCCCGGCAAGGCCATGTACTCCTGCATGCTCAATCCACAGGGCGGAGTGCTGGACGACTTGATCGTGTATTTTTTGCGTGAGGACTGGTTCCGTATTGTGGTGAACGCCGCCACCTGCGACAAGGATTTAGCGTGGATGCAACTACAGGCCCAGTCTTTCCCCGGTCTGCGATTGCAACCGCGACGCGAATTGGCGATCGTGGCGGTGCAGGGGCCAAATGCGCGTGAAAAAGTGTGGCAAGCCGTGCCGGAAATGCGCGCGGTCACGGAATTGCTAAAGCCTTTTCAGGCAGCCGAATGCGCGTCGTATTTTGTCGGTCGCACAGGTTATACCGGCGAAGATGGCTTCGAGATCATTTTGCCGACCGCGCAAGCGCCGGTCTTATGGCAAACCTTGAGTGTGGTCGGCGTTAAACCTATCGGCCTTGGTGCGCGCGATACCCTGCGTTTGGAAGCCGGTATGAACTTGTATGGACAGGATATGGATGAGACGGTATCGCCGTTTGAATCTGGTCTGGCTTGGACTGTGGATATGGTTGCCGAGCGCGACTTTATCGGTAAAGCAGCGCTCAAGGAGCAAGCGCCAGCGAACGATTTGTTCGGCTTGGTGTTGTTGGATAAGGGTGTGTTGCGCAGCCATCAAACGGTCAACACCGAGCATGGCGCGGGCGAGATCACCAGCGGTAGTTTTGCGCCGACCTTGAATAAATCAATTGCATTGGCGCGCTTGCCAAAAAATACGGCGGTCGGCGATGCCGTGCAGGTAGCCGTGCGGGATAAATTGTTGATGGCAAAAGTGGTGAAATATCCTTTCGTGCGCAACGGTAAAAGTTTAATTGGATAGGGAGTTAGTCATGTCAGTACCAGGCGATTTGAAATACACGAAGTCTCATGAATGGGTGCGCGCCGAGGCAGACGGCACCGTCAGTGTTGGTATCACGCACCATGCGCAGGACTTACTTGGCGATATGGTGTTTGTGGAAGCCCCTAGTGTCGGACGTCAATTGGCGGCAGGTGAAGAATGCGCCGTGGTGGAATCGGTGAAAGCAGCATCTGATGTTTACGCACCGATTGCAGGTGAAGTGGTTGCGGTGAACGGGGATGTCAGCGATGCACCGGAGAAAATCAATCAAGACGCTTATGGCGCCTGGATGTTCAAGCTCAAGCCCAACAATGTAGCGGATATGAATAGCTTGCTGGATGCGGCTGCATATCAAGCTGCGGTCGCAAGCGAAGCACACTAACCAAATGCCCTAATTGGGGTCAGAGTCGAATTAATTAATTCGACTCTGACCCCAATTAAATAATCGAGAGTTTGCATGCCTTTTATTCCTCATACTGAAGCTGATGTCAGCGCGATGCTCACCGCGATCGGTGTTAATGCCATTGATGACTTGTTCGATGAGATTCCGGAGGCTTTGCGCAGTGCCGGTTTGACGCAGGTTCCGGAAGGACTGTCGGAGATGGAAGTGGCGCGTTTGATGCAAGAGCGCGCGGAGCGCGATGGGCGCTATCTTAATTTTATTGGTGCGGGTGCGTATGAGCACCATATACCGGCAGCGGTGTGGCAGATCGTCACGCGCGGCGAATATTATTCAGCGTATACACCATATCAAGCTGAGGCCAGCCAAGGCACGCTGCAACTGTTGTATGAATTCCAGACGATGATGGCCTCGCTTACCGGCATGGATGTTTCCAATGCCAGTTTATATGACGGTGCATCGGGTTTGGCGGAAGCGGTGCTGATGGCGGTGCGTGCGCAGCGCGATGGACGGCGGATATTGATGCCGAAGACGGTGCATCCGCATTATCGGCGCGTGGTCGAGAACATCGTTTCGGCGCAGAACATTGAATTGGTCGAAATCGATTTCGACCTCAAGACCGGCATCACTGCTAACTTGCCAGATGGCCCCTTCGCCGCCTTGGTGATACCGCAACCCAACTTTTTTGGTTGCTTGGAAGATGTGGATCGGCTCACTGATTGGGCGCATGCACAGGGCGGCCTGGTAATTGGTCTAGTCAATCCGACTGCGCTGGCCTTGCTCAAGCCGCCCGGGCGGTGGGGTGCTAAAGGCGCTGATATCGCTGTAGGTGAAGGTCAACCGCTGGGTGCGCCGCTGTCTTCCGGTGGCCCATATTTCGGCTTCATGTGCTGCAAGCAGGCGCTGGTACGGCAGATGCCGGGGCGCATCATTGGCCGCACTGTCGATCTCGATGGTAAGCCGGGTTTTACGCTGACCTTGCAAGCGCGTGAGCAACATATTCGGCGCGCAAAGGCGACCTCGAATATTTGTACCAATCAAGGGCTGCTGGTTACAGCTGCGACGATTTATATGTCGCTGCTCGGCCCCGAGGGATTGAGGCGCGTCGCTAGCGTTTCCCACGCCAACACGCAGCAGCTCGTAACGCAGTTAACGCAGATTCCCGGAGTGCGCATCGCGTTCGAGCGTGTACGTTTTCATGAAGCAGTGTTGCAGCTAGACGCACCGGTGGCAACAGTGTTGCATGCATTGGAGGCGCAAGGTATTACCGGCGGATTCGATTTGACCCATTTGTACCCGGAGCTGGGCAATGCGTTATTGGTGTGTGCAACCGAGACCAAGACCGCAGCTGATATACAAAAATTCGTCGAGCAATTGGCGCGCATCATGGGGCGGCAGCACACGCCGCCACCCTGCCCGATCAAACCAAACTTTTAGTCCGACAAGGAGAGCGTAATGAGTACAGTCACTTTGGAAGGTAATCCCCTGCACGTTGAAGGTCACTTCCCGCAGCCGGGCGAAAAAGCACACAGCTTCATGTTGGTGGACAAAGGTTTGAACGATGTCGCGTTGTCGCACTTCGCCGGCCAACGCAAAGTGCTGTCGATTGTGCCCAGCCTGGATACGCCGACCTGCGCTGCATCCACCCGGGTGTTCAACGAGAAAGCATCCAGCCTGCCGAACACGGTGGTGATCGTGATTTCCTCCGACCTGCCGTTTGCACAATCCCGTTTTTGCGGCGCTGAAGGTTTGGATAATGTGATCACGCTGTCTACTTTGCGCGGCCGCGATTTTCATCGCGACTATGGTGTGCTGATCACAGAGCATCCCTTGACTGGCCTGACTGCGCGCGCTGTGGTTGTGTTGGACGAGAACGACACCGTGCTGTATTCGCAACTGGTGCCGGAAATTGCCGACGAGCCGGATTATGATGCGGCGCTGGCAGCTTTGAAGTAAGGAAAAACTTAGTAACCACGGATGAACACGGATGAACACGGATGAACACAGATAAAATCTACCGAGTCATATCCGTGTTTATCTGTGTTCATCCGTGTTTCCAACAAAGGTTTTAGTATGCTGATATTTGAATTATCCCAACCCGGTCGCAAGAGCCACGCGCAAATGCCAGCCGCTGCTGCAACTGATCTACCCGCTGAGTTCTTGCGTCAGGATGCGCCGTTGTTGCCAGAATGTTCGGAGATGGATGTGGTGCGGCATTACACGCGCTTGTCGCAGAAAAATTTTTCCATCGACACGCAGTTTTATCCGCTGGGTTCTTGCACCATGAAATACAACCCGCGCGCCTGCAATACGTTGGCGATGTTACCGCAGTTCTTGGCGCGACATCCGAGTTCCGCTGCACCGACCGGGCAGGGGTTTTTGGAGTGCATGTTCGAGTTGCAAGAGATGTTGAAGGACGTGACCGGTATGGCGGCGGTGAGCCTCGCGCCGATGGCGGGCGCACAAGGTGAGTTCGCCGGGGTAGCGATGATTCGTGCGTACCATATGGCGCGTGGCGATACAGCGCGCACCGAGGTGCTGGTACCAGATGCGGCGCACGGCACCAATCCAGCGACGGCGGTGATGTGCGGGTACACGGTTAAGGAAATCCCCACCAATCGCGATGGCGATGTGGATCTGGAGGCTTTGAAGCAAGCCGTTGGGCCGCATACGGCTGGCCTCATGCTGACCAATCCTTCCACCCTCGGCGTATTCGAGCGCAACATCGCCGAAATTGCGCGCATCGTGCATGCTGCCGGTGGTTTGTTGTATTACGACGGCGCGAACCTGAACGCGATTCTGGGGCGGGTTAAGCCGGGCGATATGGGTTTCGACGTAATTCACATGAATTTGCACAAAACTTTTTCTACGCCGCATGGCGGCGGTGGGCCGGGTGCGGGGCCGGTGGGTGTGTCGGAACGCTTGATCCCATTCTTGCCGATTCCCTTGGTGCATGAAGATCGCGGTGTTTATCGCTTGCTCAGTGAACGTGATCGGCCGCAATCCATTGGCCGCTTGTCGGCGCATATCGGCAATGCTGGGGTGTTGTTGCGCGCTTACATTTACGCGCGTTTATTGGGGCGCGAGGGTATGCATCGTGTGGCGGAGTACGCTACTTTGAATGCCAACTACTTGATGGCGGAGTTGAAAAAAGCCGGTTTCGATATCGCTTTCCCCAATCGCCGCGCCAGCCACGAATTTATCGTAACGCTCAAGGGTCTCAAGGAGCAGACGGGCATCAGCGCCATGGATGTAGCGAAGCGCCTGCTGGATAAGGGCTTTCACGCACCGACTACCTATTTCCCCTTGTTGGTGCCGGAGTGCTTGTTGATCGAACCGACCGAAACCGAATCCAAGCAATCATTGGATGGATTTGTTGCAGCCTTAAAAGAAATTTTAGAAGAGGCGCACACCAATCCCGATTTGGTGAAGGGTGCGCCCTACACCACGCCAGTGCGGCGTCTGGATGATGTGAAAGCTGCGCGCGAGTTGGATCTGACTTGGAAACCGGCGGCCTGATGGAAGCGCCGCAAAAAGGCAAGACCGGCTTGCGTCGCGTTTGGAATGCGTTGTTTTACTCTATGGCTGGTTTGTCGGCCGCCTTCAAGCATGAAGCAGCGTTTCGCCAGGAGGTCTTGCTGGTGGCGATTTTGATTCCGGTGTCGTGCTATCTACCCGTGAGCAATATGGGACGCGCGCTGATGATCAGTTCGCTATTGCTAGTGTTGATGGTCGAGCTGTTGAACTCCGGATTGGAGGCGACAGTCGATCGAGTCTCCATTGAAAAGCACCCGCTGGCCAAGCGCGCAAAAGACATCGGCAGCGCGGCTGTATTCGTCGCGCTGCTGAATGTCGTAGTGGTTTGGAGCTTGGTGCTGCTAGGTTGAAACTAGGCGGCTAGAGCGGCCTGCAAAACCTTTTGCAATTCCCCGTTGCGATACATCTCGGTCATGATGTCGGAGCCGCCGATGAGTTCGCCCTTGACGTAGAGCTGGGGGAAAGTCGGCCAATTGGCATAGGCTGGCAGATTTTGGTAAATCTCCATGTCAGCCAAGACATTCACCGCCAAAAAATCATTCAGGCCGCAGCCCTTCAAAATTTGCGCTGCGTTGGACGAGAATCCGCACTGTGGAAATTGTGGTGTGCCCTTCATGTACAGCACCACGGTGTTGCTGGTGACTTGATCACGTATCGTATCTAAACCGCTCATATCTGCTCCGTAAATAGGTGAGTTATACCTGACAAATTAACTCGGGTATTGTAAGTGGGCTATTGCTATTCGTCAATATCAAATGGTGGCGTCTTTTGGTGAAATAAAGGTCTTGTGAAATAAATGCCGTACTAGCAATGGGAAGGGCATTTTCAGCCAGTGTGAGCGTACAAACAGCAACTTCAGCGCTGGACGCGTGAGCCAGTCATCACAGCTAGCATGGTGTGGACGAAATGCCCTAGAGAATAGAATATCCATGAGACGTAGGGTGAACAAGTTAGGTGAGTGCTGACTAATGGCATGGAGCACGTCCTGCGGAACTGGAGTTTTAAGTATTTGTGAGCAGTAACGTAAGGCATAGAATAGCGGCCGCGCGAGATCCATTTCCGGTGCGCGTGCCAACAAATGCTGCCAAAAGTCGGGGTCTTGCAGGCTGAAATGGCGCAGCAAAATGTCAATATCGCTCAGGTCACGCAAACCTTTATCGAACTCGCCTTCATGAAATAAATGCGTAGCGCTATGCAGCAGCATATCGATCGGCGCTAGAACCTTGAGTCCACTATGCCCCTCCAGTGGAAGTGCTGCATCAATTAGCTTTTGTGGGTCTGGGCGCAGGCGTGCGGTCTCGGGAAGTATGGTGTGGTGCACATCCAAAAAAGTTTGCCGCGTAAGATGTGTCATGGGCGGCAACTCATGCATCCACTGGCGATAATAACGCTGGTCGTAAGCATCATGTAACGTGGTGATCCAGCCATTAATTTTGAGGGCCAGCTCGACATCTACGATATCTGTTTTCGGGATGAGGATGTCGATATCGGAAAACAGCCGCCCCTGCGCACTGGGGAGCTGCAACATGATGTAGGCCGCTCCTTTTAGCAGAATGGTTGGCCGTGGGATATTTTCCAGGGCATGCTGGATGCGATCCACTTCCCAGCGTACAGCCTGTATTTGTCGCTGCGCAACGGCCAACGATGATTCCAAATGGGCTCTGGGTTGATCCGGAACTTGGTTGAGAAGTTTGTGCTGTTCGAGCAGCGCGGCTAAGCGACTCAGCAGATTGGATTGGCGCGCTTGGCGGATCAGCAGATCCCAGTCACGCAGGCTGAGCTGCACAATCGAACTGGGATCGACTAAGCGCGGCGTCAACAGATCTGCGTTTATCATGCTTCTGACAAGGCGTGAAAAATTGAAATAGCTTCATCCAAATTGCTATAAGTGAAATCATAGCAATCGCAACAATCAACCAATTGGGCAATAGATTTGAATCCTGGCAGCCCCATCATGCTGTAATTGAAAGTGTTCTCGGCGATTTTCATGAAGGCAGTTGCTTTGGGTTGCGGGGTCATTTGTGCCGCAGCGCCGGTTTGATATTGAGGGAATACGACCCAGGCCGGAATAGCCTCTTCTTGGCTGCGTTGCACGCTGGATGCAGGTGCGCGCATATGACCAACCGTGCCCTTGGTGGTGTCGTAGGCGGGCGAGCCGAAGATGGCGCTGGGTTCAAAATCATGAATGATTTGCAGCGACTCATTCTTGAGACTCAAGGGCCGGCACATCGGCACTACACGTAGTTCGTCTAATTTAATCAAACTCAATTCATCGGACAGCAAGCGCCAACCGCGCGTGACCAAGGCTGCGCACAGCGTACTTTTACCTGATCCGGGTGGGGCCGGTAGGATCAAGGCGCGGCCATTTCTTTCAATTACTGCGCCGTGAATGACCAAATGGCGATGATATTGGGTCGAGAAACACCAATTCAGGCCCCATTCAAATAGAGGGAAGGCCTGCGCTGCGGGCAGCGGTTTGAAGGGTAAAAAACGGTCAAAACGGAAAACAGCTTGGGGTGCAATCCAACGCCGCAAATTACGCGGCGGTTCAACGCTGACATGAAAATCGGCAAAGCCCTGCTCCGAATCCAAAGGGGGCTCCAGCGGATAATCGGCATAAAGCAGATGAATTCCTTGCGCCACACTGGGAAACGATGAGCGTATGTGGACTACGCAAAATCCAATGCGGAGATTGATGCCTTCCTGCTGAAGCGATTGGGCTAGCGCTGGGTATGTAAGGTCGGAGACATTCAAAGCGGCACTGGTTCGATCAGACCTAAGGCGTTTAAATTGAGCACAATGGCTTCAATTGTAGCGTGGTCCTCTGTGCTTGGCGCGTCTGTCGAGAGCAGATGCGCAGCTAAGTCCTGTAGCGAGCATGGGGTGTGCTGGAGGTGTTGGAGAATATCTAAGGCAGGCAGGGTAAGGGAATGGGTATCGCCCGAGCTTAAGTCATACAGCGCAGCGCCATCTACCCAGGCGTGAAATGCGAATTCCCGAGTAGTTCGCCAGTGGGCGGTTTGGGGCTGGTTCACGCCGCTAACGCAGTTGTTAGCTGATTAGCACTTGCAGACAGTGGTGGTTTCTTTCCCGCTGCTGTCGATCGTGTAGTAAAAAATAGCACCTGATTCCGCTTCGTAGTAATTGCTGTTCACACCAGATAGCGGGCAATTATGCATGGTGCCATCGTAAGTGCTGGAAAAAGTCGTAGCCGGCGCGCCGGATTTATACATGGCGATCACTTCGGATACGGAATAGGCGCTGGGCAAACCCGCGGAGGCGGACTTTGCAGCGTTCAGCAGGGCACCGCAGGCATGCCAGTCACGCGTGCCGTTATAATTTTGCAAGATGTACATCATGGTCTTATCGGAACCGTAAGCGCAGGAGTCGAACACGCTGGCGAATTTGGTAGGATAGTGCAGGATATTGCCCGAGCAGTTTTTGATTTTGTAGGGATAATAAGGCGTTGGCCATTTGTTCGGGCAGGTCTTCCAATAACCGGGGGTACAAGCCAAACAGGATTGCTTAACACCATGGCTGGAAGTATTCCCCGACATGCCGCCGGAACCAGTACAGAAATAGTTCGAGCCCATCACAGGCTTGCTCGCTAAGGTTAGAACAACTCCCGAACCGGTAACAATTTGAGTAAAGCGACGCCGCGATTGATCCGTTGCAGATGTCTCGATCTGCTCTTGCGCGGCTTTTATATTCCCTTTGTCATTCGTATTCATTTGAATTTCCTTAGCATTTCTATGCAAGCCCGGATTTTAGCCGGGTCGCCTAAGTGTATTAAGCATAAACAACTTAAGCCCATGTATATATTTATATTAGCAATAATTACGCCAGATAGTTGCGCTGATTATATTAATCAATAAAATCAACTGGATGGTTTTTGTTGCGCGATTTAAAAAAAATCATAAATCAATGAAGTGTAAAAATTACTGACAGTGAATATTTGATCAATTGGGAGCGTGTGATAAATGTGATTTCAATCAATTTGTTGCAAGCGTATGCTCGGTGCGTGCTTAAGTACGGAGTCGTGTAAATTTACCGACACAAATCATGATTTTTTGCCGCTACTGATACGCGGCTGGTTGGACAGGTCGCGATGGCAAGCTATGTCAACATAGCTGAATGACGCGAGTATGGATGTGCAAGCAAGCTGTTGATCAAATCCATGCTCAAAAAAGAGCAGTCCATTGGGGGTCAAAAAACGGTGCGACTCTTGGGCGATGTGGCGTATGGCATCCAAGCCATCCGAACCGGAATGCAAGGCACCAATGGGCTCGAAACGGACGTCGCCTTGTTGCAGATGTGGGTCATTGGCAGCGATATAGGGTGGGTTGGCGACAATCAGGTCGAATTGGCTGCCGGGGTTGAGAGCTTGAAACCAATCGCTTTCGATAAAGCGGATATTCCGTACTTCCAGGCGGGTCGCGTTCTGCTGGGCAATGGTGAGTGCGTCAGGCGCGACATCCACTGCCGTGACCAAGGCTTGCGGGCGCAGTTTGGCAAGGGTTAATGCGATCGCGCCGCTACCTGTGCCCAAATCCAAAATGCGCATTGGTTTCTGTAGTGGCGTGTGCTCCAGTGCCAGCTCCACCAATAATTCGGTTTCCGGTCGCGGGATCAACACCGCTGGAGAGACGCTGAATTCCAAACCGTAAAATTCGCGCCGACCGAGAATGTAGGCGATGGGTTCGCCGCTTAAACGGCGTTGCAATAAGGATTCAAAAGCGGTTGTCTGGTTGTCGTCTAACGCTGCCTCCGGATGCGCGAGCAGATAAGCGCGCGTTTTATTCAGCGCATGGCCGAGCAGGACATGGGCTTCCAGCCCGGCAATAGCGGGTTCCAGGGCGAGCGTGCGAGTCAAGCGGCTGCGCGCAGCGCGCAGCGCCAGGCTCAGTGTGGTCACGCCGCTTGCTCGCCCAAGGCGGCGAGCTGATCGGCTTGATGTTGGCTGGAAAGAGCTTGGGTCAACTCGTCCAAATCGCCGTCCATGATGGCGTCGATCTTGTACAGAGTGAGGTTGATGCGGTGGTCTGTGATGCGCCCTTGCGGGAAGTTGTAAGTGCGGATGCGCTCGGAGCGGTCGCCGCTGCCAATCAGCGATTTGCGCGTGGCTGCTTCCTGGGCGTGTTGCGCGCGCAACTGTTGATCCTTGATGCGCGCCGCCAGCACCGACATGGCCTGTGCCTTGTTGCGGTGTTGCGAGCGATCGTCCTGGCATTCGACGACAATGCCGGTGGGCAGGTGTGTGATGCGCACTGCCGAATCGGTCTTGTTGATGTGCTGACCGCCAGCACCGGAAGCGCGGTAGGTATCGATGCGCAGCTCGGCGGGGTTTAGCACCACGTCGCTGACTTCGTCGGCCTCCGGCAAGATGGCGACGGTGCAGGCCGAGGTGTGAATGCGGCCTTGCGTTTCAGTATCCGGCACGCGTTGTACGCGATGTCCGCCGGACTCGAATTTAAGCTTGGAATATGCGCCCGAGCCGAGTATTTTGGCGATGATTTCCTTGTAGCCACCGACCTCGCCCTCGCTGTGCGACACGATCTCGACCTTCCAGCCCTGGCGCTCGGCATAGCGCGCGTACATGCGGAACAAGTCCCCAGCGAATAGGGCTGATTCATCGCCGCCGGTACCGGCGCGTATTTCAAGGTAGATATTACGCTCGTCGTTGCTGTCCTTGGGCAGCAGCAGCTTTTGTAAATCTAGTTCGAAAGCTTCCAGCTTGGCCTGATTTTCCTGTATCTCGACTTCAGCAAAGGCCTTCATCTCTGGGTCGGCGAGCATTTCCTTGGCGGTGGCGATATCTTGCTCGACCTGCTGGTAGTTGCGAAACAGCGTCACCACCGCGTCGATCTCGGCATGCTCGCGCGTCAGCTTGCGATAGTTGTCCATATCGCGCGTGCTGTCTTCGGCGCTCAATAACTGATTCAGCTCTTCCAGTCGTTGGCTTAACTGGATGAGCTTGTCGTGCAGGGATGATTTCATTCTTGGTGTAAGTGATAGAGCCGGTGTAGCAAGGCTTCGAGCGATTCGCGCTCGTCTTGCTCGGCATTGCTGAGGGCGTGCGTCGGGCCGTGCATTAGCTTGTTGGTGAGGGCATGCGACAGATAGTCCAGGACTTTTTCCGGATCGTCGCCACGTGCTAAGTGTTTAAGTGCTCGCTCTAACTCGTGGCGGCGCTGGCGCTCGGCATGATCGCGCAAAGCGCGGATGGTTGGCACGGTATCGCGCGCGTGCAGCCATTCCATGAAATTTTGCACGCGTGTCTCGATGATGTGTTCGGCCTGATGGGCGGCCGCTTGGCGGCTGTCCATGCCTTGCTTCACCACTTCGGCCAGGTCGTCCACGGCATATAAGAACACGTCTCTCAACTCGCCGACTTCTGGCTCGATGTCGCGCGGCACGGCCAAGTCCACCATGAACATCGGGCGGTGTTTGCGCGACTTGATGGCGCGCTCAACCATGCCCTTGCCCAGGATGGGCAGGGGTGAGGCGGTGCAACTCACGATGATATCGTGGCGTGCCAACACGTCCGGGAGTTCGTTTAGCGTCACGGCATTGGCGTTAACGCGTCGCGCCAATGTGTGCGCACGTTCCAAGGTGCGATTGGCAATGGTGATGCTCTTCGGGTGTTGCGCGCTGAAATGATCCAGGCACAGATCGATCATTTCGCCGGCGCCGATAAACAATACCGATTGCTCGCTGATGCTAGGGAAAATGCGTTGCGCCAGACGTACTGCGGCGGCGGCCATGGAGACCGAATTGGCCCCAATATCGGTAGTGGTGCGAACTTCTTTGGCCACGGAAAAAGTGCGCTGAAACAATTTATGCAGCAGCGTGCCGAGCGTGCCGGCGGATTCTGCGGTTTTGACTGCTTGTTTCATCTGACCAAGGATTTGTGGCTCGCCGAGCACCATCGAATCCAGGCCGCTGGCGACGCGGAACGCATGCTTTACCGCCTGTTCTTGCGGCAGGGTGTAGAGATAAGGGGTGATGGCGTCGCGCTGCACTTGATGAAACTCGGCCATCCAATCGATGGCTTGCGCCGGTTGCTCTGTGTTGCAGTAGATTTCGGTGCGGTTACAAGTGGAGAGGATGGCCGCTTCCTTCACCGTATGCAGCGCCGCTAAATCATGCAGCGCCGGTTCCAGGCGCTCAGCCGGAAACGCCACCTGTTCGCGAATGGCGAGCGGTGCGGTCTGGTGATTGATGCCGAAGGCGAAAAGCTGCATGTAAAATACGGATTGAGCTAGATATGGCAGGATTTTACAGGGTTTTTCTGATGGGGGATAAACTTAGTCGCGTGTCGGCCCTACAAGGGAGCGCATCGGTAACGCCCCCAGATATTCTCAGTCTTGGCCGTGAGCGATCATCTGAAAAATAAAAAATCCCCGAGCCAGTCGGGGATTTTTGATCTGGTGACCAAGGGGGTAAACCCCTTGGTCGATTTTCGCTCGCTACACTCGCGGAAATCTGGTGGCCAAGGGCGGAATCGAACCACCGACACAAGGATTTTCAATTACCTTGTAAAACAATAAGCTACTGATATTGCAGCGAAAGAGGGAGTAGCTTAAATAACATGAAAGTAGTTAATAAGCAGTAGCTTAGCGTAGTATTTTGTATGCAGGAAAAGCTGACGTGTGTATCTGTGCTGTACCTAAATTTACCCAAATGAAAAACTCAAGCCGACTTACTTCTAAGGGTCGTGTCGAACATTGCACCAATCTTAGTCGGGCTCGTTGATCGCGGCTATCGCTGCCGCGCAGCTAGTTTGGCAACCCGCGGTTAAGGCCAATGAAGCTAAAGCATCGCATGATCGTTGGCACGCCTTGTTTAACAAGTTAAGCCAGTTGAATGAAAGCCAAATCGAAAAGGAAATTTCCCAAATTTCCGACAGGGGCAGCCAGATACTGGGCAGCTTACGTCTTGCCGCACACTTATCAGCTTCAGTTCAGTTAAACCGTCCCACCGATAAATTACCGACAATGCCGAACTGGCAAAAGTTTATTGTGTTTTGCGCAAGAGGACTGCCAGTTTTTCCGCAGTAGTGCACCACCATGTTCAAAATATTTGATCCGATTCTACTCACGCGATCTCGCAATGCGAGTTCGCTGTATTGGGGGATGCCATACGGCGGGGGTCTGCCCGCTTGCGGGTAGTCCCCCAAGAGCAAAGCCTACCTTAGACGTCGTGCTGCCACGCTTCGGCACAGTGGATCTTCTCCAGCCCACAAGGCAATTGCTTGTTGCCTAATTCCTTGGGCAACGTTCGGGAAATGTTTGTCGACCCAACAGCCGATAACCCATGTGAGTATTTTTCTTGGAGAAAGGCGAGGCCAAGGAAATTGTGGAACCTGAATCAGGTCGATATTACGTCTAGTGCAGGTTGTAAATTTAAGAGAATCACGTTCCTGCTGTAGTTCGAATTGTTCTCTACGGGACAAGAAAAAAGGCACTTCATCGAAATGTTGTCTGCCCTGATACTCAAACGCAAAGGATTCGATTTCGGAAAACCCATCTAATTGGAGTCGTTTCCCGGTATTGGTATTGAGCAGCCAGGTTGGCCAACTAGTAGATAGTGAAGTACCTAGCGCCTGCTCTAAAATTGCACGTGTCGCAGATTCACCTTTCTTTCCTCTGGGTGCAGCATTCCAGGCGTTACAAGCGGATATATACGCCCCATTTTTGGTGTATGCAGGAAAGAAGTCATGCAGTGCGCGGATTATCTCCGACAATTTCTGCGCATTGGGATCAGCCAATGTGTATTGCTCATCTTTGATAACTCTTCGCATAAATAGCGAGGTTTGCTTTCGCTTTTTAATGCGGTTACGTTTCCTTTTGCTTAGCCCCATTGTGCCGGAGCTTTTTTTAATTCAATGTTTGTTTGAATTTCGAAAGCTGGCTTTCCAATTCGATGCGATCTTCTTTGCGAGGCTCGGCTTTAATTGATAGTTGATCGAACTCTCCTGTGATGGCTTTGATGATTTTAAGCATCTCTTCAAGCCGATTGCTTGTCACTGCTTCGTACCCGGTTTCATTTTCAGTGGTGAGCAACCCAAGGTATTGTCCACTGACTCGGCTTTGCGTCTCGAAAGCGACGACCTCCGCGAAATAGATGCTGTCTATTTTTAAGATGTCGATACTGATCACCACGCCTTGTTTGAGAAGTCCGCAAACCTGGGTGTCGAGAATGGCTGGGAGCTCATTGTTTTCCATCTGGGTCATTTCCTAAATAGAGTCGACTACGGTTCTGATGGCTACTGGCATGGGGCGTTCGTTATCTGCCGGCAAGGGCGATACGTTCACGCTTTTGGCTAGGCCATCTCCGATCAATACCCCGGTCATATCGGGTAGACGTAGGAACATGTTTTCATCGAACAGCGGTCGCTGTGCCTCAGACCAAGAGCCGTCTTTGAATCGGCTGGCGCTGACGTTGTCGCGGTAGGCGCGCACCTGGCCAGTAAGCCGCGATGCCCACTGTGCTGTTAGCGGTGCGTTTACGCGGTACACGAGTTTCAAACCTGTATTGTCTAACGCCCCCTCTACCGCTTGCGGGTTCAGGTTTCCGCAGTCGCGTAAGTCACCTAAGCTTTGATGGGCTAGGA